>Ga0255117_1000028_pt1 | contig 41566 bp, 35 predicted proteins | sample Law_Atlam_RepA_8_2_FD_188583 | JGI IMG/M metagenome (GOLD analysis project Ga0255117, IMG submission 188583) | Freshwater microbial communities from St. Lawrence River, New York, United States - Law_Atlam_RepA_8h | ecosystem: Environmental > Aquatic > Freshwater > River | place: USA: New York...
CCGGCGAGCTCGAGTACTTCGCGTCTGCGTCCGAGCTCTGCTACGCCTTACTCGTCCCCGAAACCGACGGCTCCAGCCCCGTCGCGCTCGTCGCCACGTTCGAGAGCCGCGCCTGCAACGTGCGCGCGCTCCCCACAGGCCGCCACGTCGCACGCTTCTGGGACTTCCACCCGCCGGCCGTGCTCCGCGAGCGCTGCGACGAGGCCGCGCGCGCATGCGCCGCCGCGGAGGCGCGCGCCCCGCCCTCCTGCCCCTCGCAGCGCGAGATCTGCGACAACGAGCTCGAGGTCCTGCGCGAAGCCCGCGACGGGAGCGCCGCGCGCCTCGCGGAGGCAGGCCCCGCCGGCGCCCGCGCCTTCGCCAGCCAGTGCTTCTTCGACGCCGCGGCCCTCGAGCCGGTGTTCGCGCCTGCCGGCGACGCGCTTCTGCGGACCCCGCGCCGCGCCGCTGGCGGCGCGCCCCTGCCCCCCGCGCGCTGGGGCCTCGTGCTCGAGCGCGACGGCGCCTTCCTGCGCGACGGGCGCTACTTCGTGAGCGCGTGCGCGGGGGCGGACGCGGGCTACGTCCCCGCTGGGGCACCTGCGCGCGACAGTCCCTCTGCGGCAGCTGCTCCTCCACACAGCACCACCTTCGAGATGGACTTCGCCACCATGTCGCGCGCCATGCTGCAGGAGGGATCGGAGCTCTGGGTCCACATCAACAGCACAGTCTACGCGCGCATCCTCCGCGACGCCCGCCTCCAGGGCACCCGCATCATGCTCCCCGTCTCCGAGGACCTCCACGCGCAGCTGCTGCAGAGCCCGCGCACCACCCGCGTCCTCCGCGGCTTCTACGTGCTCGGCGGCTCCTCCAACGTCGAGCCCATTCACACCAACACCGTCCGCCTCATCCTCATTGTCGCCGGCAAGGGCTCTACGCCAGGGCGCAAGTCCGCTGCCGACGATCATGCCGACGCCGGTTCGCGTGTCAACGAGTCCATCGGCCCCGGGCATATCAAGATGGTCACTGTCACGCTGCCACTGTACGCAGAGGACGGAACTCCGCTCATCACGTACCACCGCAACCCTGCCCTACCATTCTACTACTACATAAGAGAAGACACCACCTCGCGCTCACGAGACTCTCTGGAAACATAAAAGCTTCGCTCACATGAAACGCAGTATCTTTACATATTTCGTTTAATAAAACACTTTGTTGCAAAATAGTTCGAAATTACTCAGACTCACACATGACGTGTTTAAGTCATGTGGAATACTAATTTCAACATTCGTTAAAAGTAGTTCAAGCATTTAAGAAAGTAAATTACTCCTAGGGTTTTGGATGGTGATGATGGGGATGATTCGGCTTCGTTTTGATCGTAAGATAAGGATGACCATTCTTATCCTTGTGTTCGTGTACAGTAAAATGAGTAAGATCTGCTGTTGACTTCGGGGGTTTCACTTTCTTCTCTGGTTTTGGTGGAAGAGGAATTTTTTCTTGCTCACAAAATTTTCTAGCTGATTTAACCCATTTACGTTTGTTTGCGTATGTTTCATATGTATTGTCACTTAAAAATTTGTTCAAAGCTGGATATGTTGAAGCAAGTTCTTCGATGATTTTATGCAAAGGTTTGCTCTTTGCACGAATTTTTCCATTCTTCAACAAATATTGCTTTGTTGGTTCAGACCATTCACGATAAGCAGGAGTTTGTTTTTTGAAATCATTTTCTTCTAGACTGTTGTGTTGTGCTATGAGTTTTTTTGCAGTTTCATCGTCTGCAGGAAGTTGTTTTAATAAACTTAACAACCCTCCTGTACTTAAATTATCAAATCCGATTCCGGTATTTAAATATGAATTATATCCAGTATCATGATCATAGTGATCTTCATGATCTTGCTCGTAACTTTGACCATATCGACTGTGACTGAAGCTGTCCTTTGATGACATATTGACCTTGTACATGCTTACAAACAATCATGTTATATATCTGACTTTGTATTCTTAACCAATTTAACAGCAATTCATTACAACAGTTATTCAAAATTAAAACTATCCAGTAAATCTGTTTGTATGCGTCGTTTTACGTCAGACCATGGCTCGGTCAATTGACTTTCAAATTTATATGCAACGGGCTCCCATTTCCTTTTGAATTGTTCCAGCAAGTGCCGCTTGCGTGCTAGCACCTGCATTGCTGGGAACACCTTAAGGTACATTTCTGTGGGAATACGTATCTTCAAATGAAAATGCCTGGAGTGCCAGGACCCAGCGAGTCGCTCCTTGACCCCCGTATATGCATAGGTCTCACCCTTCAGATCGTATCGTGCTTTCAGCTGCTTTATCGCGACCTCGAGCTGCTGAAACTGTACCTCAGTGATCCGGTGCAGGCGTCCTAGTTCGGGGTGCACGACCACGGCGACGAGAATCGGCTCCAGTTGGTTGGAGGACATGAAGCAGAAGAGGACGGAGTCTGCGGGCGTGCTGCCGGCCCGCTCGTGGTGCACCATGGTGCAGTACTCGGGGCTGAAGCGGATGTTGATGTGGTTGCGAAGGTCGTATTGCGGAGCTTCCCGGTGCGTGGTGATGATTCGCACCTCAAGCAGCTGTTGCAAGAGGGCGTCCTCGGCGCGCAGGACAGCGCATGCCTGCTCCTGCGCCGCGCGCCGCGCGGCAGGGTCCAGGAGCGCCGAGTCGAAGGGCGGGAGCAGCTGCAGCTGCGGGGAGACGTACTGCACTTCCGGGCGCGCGCGCTCTCGGGGTGGCGCGTGGCTTGTGTTGGACACTGCCGCGATCAGCGACGCGAGCGAGGACGGAAGGTCCCCGATGATGCGCTCTTCCGACTGCTCTCGCAGGCGCTTTTTTTCCGAAGCCTGGGGGGCCATGATTGAAGGGGATGACGATGACTCGCGGCCGTGTGCGCTGTTGGCTGCTGCGGGCGCGGATTCGGGTATTTTGTTTTTGCTATTGGCTGCGCCGCCGGCTGCGCCGGCTGCGCCGCCGGCTGCGCCGCCGGCTGCGCCGCCGGCTGCGCCGCCTGTGCCTGAGACGCGTCCCTGCCAGCGCGCAGTCTCACGAGCCTGTGCTCGGCGCGCTGCGTGCGTCTCCGGCCTCGACTGCGCCGTCGGAGTCGAGCCACCCCAGTCGCCGGTACTCATCGGCGCAACGCAGGTACATGTCTCTGTCCGCGAAGAAGAAGCACGCGTGGTCGCCGTTGCGGTTGAGCATCATGAAGTGTGTCCGGGGCATGTGCGCGCGGCGCTTTATAGCGGGAGGTCCTGCGCGCGCCGGCGCGCGCCCAAAAAAGAAAGAACGCTTCCGATGCGGCGCGTGCGCACGGCGGGGCATCGCGATGCGGGTGTTCGAGCGCCTGAATCGGCGCGGCCGCCCGGCGTTTGCTGAAAGCCACCGGGGGCGCCTGGGGCCCCGGGCGTACTCGCCGCTGGCGCTGAGCGCGCAGCACGAATACAGCGCCGAGGATGTAGAGAAGATGCTGGAGCCGCACGTGCGCGGCGACTCGAACATCGACACTGTCTTCATAGAGTTTGAGGACGAGCACATCCCCGTGGGCCACGCCGCAGAGCTGCGGCTCGTGGCGCGTCTCGCGGTGGCTTACCACAACTCGCTGGTGCGCCAGAACCTCGGGACGGCGTGCGCGGCGCAGGAGGCGGACGCGAACGAGGCGGCGAGCTGTGCGGTGCTGTCGGAGCTAGGGAGTGTCAACGACACGTCGACGCTGTTCTACTCGCTCGACGGCGACGGGAGTCTCGATTCCGACTGGGACGCGGCGGAGTACGGGGACCGCGCCTACCACGACCAGGAGTTCGAGATGAACGAGGACCTGGGGCAGCCGTGGCTGGAAAGCGGCGAGGCCGCGGAGGAGCGCTGGGGGATCTGGAGCTAGAGCGGTGCGCGCTCGATCTGGCTGAGCGGCACCCGCGCGCTCGGGTAGTAGATGCAAGCGAATGGGCGCATGGCGATGTTCGTGCGCCAGAAGCGCTCGTCGGCGGTGTCCCAGATGCGGCCCTTCCAGACGTTGTCCTGCACAAGCAGCGGCTGTAGGTTGCTGAGGTGGTTGCAGAGCGTCGCGGCTTCGAGCGGACAGCCGCCGCGGAAGGCGTCGACAGGGCGGATGTGGTCTATTGCTGAGTTCGTGAGGGTCATTGGCGCTTCCGGATGCAGCTCGTTCCAGTGCGCGCGCTTGCGCTCGAAGTGCGCGACAACCTCGTCCCAGTTGTTTGCGCCCAGGTACTTTAGCACGGAGCCCGAGCGCCGGAGCTTCAGGCGCTTCAGCCCGAACTCGACGGCGCGGCAGACGCGGGTTCTGAGATACTCGCGAGGATGGCACCCCGGACAGCTCGCAAGCCCGTGCTGTGCGCACGCAACGCCTACCGAGAACGATCGCGCCGGCGCGGAGGCGAGCGCGCTGGCGAGCGCCGCGAGTCCGAGTACCTGCTGCGGCGCGAGCGCCTGCCGCGGCGCGAGCGCCTGCCGCGGCGCGAGCGCCTGCCGCGGCGCGGGCGCCTGCCGCGGCGCGGGCGCCTGCCGCGCGAGCGTCCGGCGCCGCGCCAAGCCCGCGAGCATGGGCACTGTGGACACGAAGCGCATGCGGGCGCCGCGCCGCACCCACGTTCGGTGCCTTTATTCCGAAACGGGTCGCTTTTCTTTTGCTGCGTGGTTTTCGCTTTTATTACGACTGACCACTCCCGCGTTGTGAAGCCACGTCCCGCAGGCACACAGGCGCCCATGCCGCGCCACGCGCTCGCGCACGTCGACCCGTTTCCACAGCACGTGCTGATCTCCACCAAGAACGACCTGGGCTGGCTGTGTGGCTGGGGCGGACACCCGCTTGTCGCCTGGGAGGACCTCGGACTGAGCGCTGAGAGCGCATGTGTTGTAGACCACGTCGACTACTGGCTCTGGAAGGAGAACGAGCACATCTACACGAGCGACGCGCGCCTGCGCGCGTGTCTCCCGCCTTTACAGAACACCGACCCTGAGATCGCGCAGCTGCATCACCGCGTCTGTAATGCGCGGTGGAACACACAAAACGCTGCGTTGCAAGCGCACCTACGCGGCGCCGTTTGCTGCGTGCGTGCGCCCCCTATGTTGTGATTAAACAATGTGTGCTCTAGCTTATGGGTCTACTGTCTGTCCGAGCTGTACACGCAAGCTGCGGTGTGCGTCCTCCGGACTCACGTAGCTCGGCGGCAGCGGCAGGAAGATACGACCTGTGATGGGCGCGGTCACGAGCGCCGAGGCCAGCCTGCAAAGCGCAATGCGCACGTCGAAGAGCAGCTCGCGCGCAGCCTCAACCGAGACGTCTGTGCTTTTCGCGTGCTTCTCGCCTTTCGTGGGCTTTTCGCACTTGGCGTGCTTCTCGCCCTTTACTTGCTTCTCACCAGCCGCGTCCTTCTCGCCCATCGCCGCGTGCTTCTCCTCGACCAGGCGCAGGCACTGGAGCACAGATTCCACCACATTGTCTTCGACACGAGTCATTTGCGCCTGCAACCGGCGGCTGTGCCCCGGGGCTTTTCTTGCCTCTTTTTTCCACCCGACCCGCGACTGTCGGCCTTGTCGCATTTAAGACACCATGTGCATGCCGTTTGTCCAGCTAAACGGCAACGCGTTTCCCAATCTCTACTACGATAACAGCAAAATCGAATGGAACTCGGGCGCCATGTACGCGGTCCAGTTCTCCGCTCCAGTCGTCAAGATAAACCGCGACCGCGTGCAGTGGTACGGCTATGGGACATTCCACCCTAGCCGCCTCTGGCGCCACATGCCCTGTGAGCCAGTGCGTGGCGCGCTCTGCAGTATCGTGCAGGAGTCGCCACCGGCGTCCGTGCTTGTGTTTCCGAGCGGAGCCGTCGATGTGCCACTCAACGTCGATCAGCTCGTGCTTCCCCGCGATTTCTCGGGCTTCATGCACAACACCGGGGGGCTTATCTGCAGCCAGTCGACCTCCAACCGCATGCTCTCCTTCTCGGACAACCGGTACGAGATCTCCATGTGCGACCTCGTGGACGAGAACTTCGAGTTCGTTCTCGCACCCGACACCAACCTCCTTTACGTGCGAAGACGCGTCGTACACCTGTGGGTCGTGCTTGTTCTGAGCGCGCTGTCACTCTACCTCTTCATCAAAACATGCGAGCACTTTGTGGAGCTGGTACACGGAAGACGCCCGTGCTTCGCGCACGGCAGTATCACCTTACCCTTTGCGGTCGCGCTCTTTAGTCTCGGGAAGCTCGCCCTCGCAGACAGCACGCTAATTCTACAGGAAGAAATCACGCTCCAGGTCGTCTGTGGCGTGTACACACTGGCGCACACCGGCCTGCACCTCTGGCGACACCTCCGACACGCGCAGGAAGCTGGCGCGACGGACGAAAGCTTCTTCTCGAGCCGCGGCGCTGCGGCCGTAGGGCCTCTCATCGCCGCGCAGGTGCTGCTGTCTCTCGAGCTCAACCAGTCGATAGACACTCCGTTTCTGAGCATTTACGTATGTTTATTCGGACTGCGAAACTTCCTCAAGTTTTTGAATCTACTCAATCTACACTTCCAGCAGGCGTCAGACCTGCAGAACAAGCTGTTCAAGACACTCGAGGTGTTTGCAGACACCTTTGTATTCGCCTGTCTCATCGGCATCGGCGTGCAGATCGCAGTCGAAAGCAGAGAGCAGTACGCAGCCGACGTCGTGGGACTCTGCGTGGTTAGCATCCTGGCTGGCACGCTGCTTCACCAGATCACACTCATGCACCTTGCGGAGCCCGACACCCCCCGAAAAACAGACGCCTGAAAAACGCGCGGACGCTGCGCCAGCCACTGCGCACGGCGCCGGCAGTGCGCCCGGGGGCATTGAAACGTGGCGCGCTTCCGTCCGCGCGGCCTCAGGCGTCTTCTGCGCGCAGCGTAATCTCCCTCTCGTAGAGCTCCAGCCGCTCCTGCAGCAGCACGCACTTGGCCTTGTGCACGTCCAGTTTGCGCCGTACGTCTTCCTTGCGCTTGTAGAGCATCGGCTCTAACAGGCGCTTGTGTGGGCGCCCCTCGGCCCGCTTCTTCTTCTTCTTCGGCTCCTCTGCAGCTGTGACGGGCATTGTCTTCTCTGCACTCTCCTGGACCTCGACGGCGTTCTTCCTGGCCACCATGGTGTCGAAGGCCTCCAGGCGTCGTCTTTCGGTGATTTTTTTTCGTGTTTTTTTTCCCTGTGTTTTCGAGATTACAGATAGAAAATATAGAAACACAAGTGTGCCAAAAAAATCACAAACGAGATCAAACTGTGGGACATGGGTTAGTCCAGTGGATATGCCTGGCGATGCGTACTACAGAGCGGGTAAAATCCAGTTTATGGAGAAAGGCGTGCCCGTGCTGCAGTGGGCCAGCCAGGATCTCCGGGCAGACCTCGACCTGGTTCGTTATTTAGTATGGGCCAACCCTGCGAACCTGTCCTTTGCCAGCCCCTCCGTGTGCTCCGACCCTGATGTCATCGCTGCGGCGCTGAACTCGCCGTGGTACTTCGCCGACGACTTGCACAAGCATGATTGGAAGCAGGAAACTCCGCCGGCATGCGCGTGTGTTCTCAGCAATGCGCGCTCGAGCATGCTTGCATACGACCGCGTGGTTTTAGATGCGGTCATTCGTAGTGGGTACGAGCTCAAGTACGCTGACGACCGCGCACGCGCAAACCCGACCGTCGTGGCATGGGCCGGGAGTCCGGTGGGGGCGGCTGAGTACAGGAATTTGACACACACGGACGTCGGCGTACTCGAATCAGACTTCTCGATGCCCTACGTCAATTCGCACTTTGAGCACTTGTGCATGCTGTCTTGGACTCCCTCCGATTACAGCATGCACTACCACGGCCCCGAGTGCGCGAGTTGGAAGTGGAAAAACGCAGACCACGACAGCAAAGCCGCGTTCTGCGAGTCGCTGAAGTCGAGCTCCATCTGCAGGTGGCCGCTTTTCTTCCGCCTTGCGCCGAGTGTGCGGAAAATGCTCTGGCCGGACGCGTACTGTTAAAACTGCGGGCAATTGTCACATGCGCGATGCGCAGAGACGCCGCGGGTGTATAGCTCAGTGGTAGAGCAATCGACTGCAGATCGATAGGTCCCCAGTTCGAGCCTGGGTGCACTTTTTTAAAAAAAAATATTAAAAAATAAAAATCCACGTGTGCATCGTTTTGGAGTAATTTGCGTCGTGGAGAGCGCGCCAACATGGAGAGGCATACCTGCATCTTTTGTGGCAATACGCGTATGGTGGTCTACAAGCAGATAAGCAAGGTCGATGTTCTAGACATTGTGAACCGCCAGCTGCGAGCAGGCATCCGCGACCCTGCGATCGTTTTCCTGGCCAACTTCACCCAGTGTCTCCGTGCACATGAAGACAGGGTGTCTTTGTGTGTACCAGATATGGCAAGGGACGCTGGGGTGGTCGTACGTGGCGGAGATACCGCCTGCTCCATGGACGAAGGCACTGGTTCCGTGATTTTTGATGTTGCCACTGCCGTGGAGCACGGAATTGACTCAAGCTCGGGTGTGGGGCCGGTGCTTCTGCCAGATGATGATATGGACGCTTGCTCGTGTGCGAGCGTAGACCACCTTTCCGACGACTGCGACACTGAGGTCGAAGAAATTCCTATCCAATGTTGCATCTGTTGCTTCCACTGGGTCACTCGCCGGAAGAAGCTTGCCATCACCGTGCTGCCTATGCAGTGTCTCCTGTATTTCATCCTGGGGATCGACACTGTCGAGATGAAGCAGTGCGACACGAGAGTCCTCACGAGACTCACGATGACCATTGGCGAGGAGAAGAGCAACATTTGGCGCTCCGTGTTCAATGCGCGCGAGCTCGAGGCGATCGACGCGATAGCGGTGAAGAAAAAAATGTGTCCGCGCACTGAAGGACAGTGTTGCGTGAAGCGCGAGCTCGGTGCTTTTTATCACGCGCAGAACGGCAACAGCATGCTTTTGGCGAGTAGGAGCGTCGCGGACATCCTGCGTGCGCCGATGGCAGCCAGGCTTTGAGAGTTGCAAAAACAGGATGCCTCTGCAGTCTCCGTCCGTACGGAGTGTGGCACTGCAGCCCGCCTATGTTGACATATAATATTTATAAGTTTTGTTGTTTGCTGCAAGCATCCTGATCGTAGAGGATTTTGATTGATATTTATAAAGAGTATTTATAAATTGGCCGGAATTGCATGTTTATTCCACGAACACCGGTATACACAGAGATCAGCAAAAGTCCGCGCCCGCCAAAAGAGCGAGGCGCGCGAGAGCGTGCGTAAAAAGTTTAAACTCTCCGAAAATCTAGTGCGACCGACCCCGCGCACTATGAAGACAAAAAAGACCCGCGCAACACCAGTCGGCGGAAAGAGCGCTGTGAGTACGGACATGACCGGCGCGACGGACGCATCTGAAGCAGCTGATGCGGCGGGCGCGCCGGGCGCGGCGGGCGCCCCGCGCGCCATGAGTCGCTACCGCGCGTCTGTGCACAAGGACCTTAGCAAAGCGATGCGCATGGACGACACACAAAGCGCGACGCTCGCGGCGTTGCTTTCCAACGAGCTTCAAGTCCGTCGTGCGCGCGGAAGTGCCGATGAGCGCGAGGAGTACTTCGGGTTCTGGGGTTTTGCGCCTTGTGAGTTCATTCGGGATAAGATCATGTATGTCGTGCAAACTATATTCCAGCCGCGTATGCTTTACGCGAGCTTCACCAACGGACCGCAGTTTGAGGGTATTTGTATTATTAAAAGGATAACTGCAGGGATCATCAACGCCGAGTGCGACAAGAGCCGCATAAAAGCCTTTCCGTCGACTAACGAAGATGCCTTGCTTTTTCTACTGGAGCTCTTCAATATGTCAGCGGGAGTCGTGCGGTTCGAAACCATGCTCAACGCGCCCATGATCTCGAGTATCGACCGCATCGATCAGACACCTTTCTCCTCCTATGGCAACCTCAAGCACCACTCACAGTCGGATTTTTACGAGCTTTTTAAGTGTAAGCGCTCGCTGCGTGACGACAATGCGTCGGCAAAAATACTCACTGGCTACGACCTGTCAACCGATTCTATCTGCCGCCTCACGAGGCTCCTAAAGTCCAGCGAGACAAAGAATCAAAACCTGGAGTTACAGATATCCTACATGGCCAAGAGCATAAAGGCCAATGAGACAGAGCTACGCGCTCTGCACGCGCGCGAAGGTGAAACCCGGCGCAACGACGCAGCGCGTTTCAACACTGCGCGTCTGATCGTGGCGCTGAAGAACATAGGCGACATCCAAGAGGCCACCGCCGCCAAGCTTCTACAGGCGCTGCGGTTGCGTACCGTGCCGGTTAACGAGCTTGTGAAGATGAGGTTCGGCGAGGGCAGCCAGGGCGCATGCAGCAACCAGGAGATCGTTGTCCACGACGCGCCACTGGCGCTGCAGATACTACAGCGGCCGGTTCTAGCGCCAAGAGCTCAACAGCAACAATGCCATGAAGACAGTACAGAAGAAGAGACGTCCGGACAGGAGGTGGCAACATAGGGTGCTATGCGTAAAGACCCTCGCGGCTACTGTAGTAGATCCCGAGTTGCAGCGCGATGGCGACATCGTCCTTCATGCCCCCGACCTTGCCGCTCAGCGCCTGACGCTGTTTTCCGAACACGTTCGCAGCCTGCTTGAACTGCATAGAGTAAATGCGCAGCTGCTCTTCGACGCGCTTGCGATTGCCCACGGGGTCTTCGCTGAGTAATGGGTCCATGAAAGACACTCTCTGGTCGCGAAGCAAGGTGTTGAGTAGCGTGCACGCCGCATACTTGACTTCTTCTGTCGTCAGGATGCCAAAACGCTTTGCCTGATGATCGATTCGGAAACGCGTGTTGGGAAGATGCGCGAGCGCGCGCTCGTGGTGCTCGCTTTCGAACCTGCGGACACGTGCGCCGCAAATTCAAAATAAATAAACATCAAAAATCAAAAAAAAAATCAAAAAAATCCACAAAAAAATAAGAAAAAAATCAAAAAAAATCCACAAAAAAAAATCAGAAAAAATCAAAAATCAACCCAGCTTAAATCCGAGCAAACACACGACCATTGTCTTTCCGCGCAGCACAAAACAAAGCATACAAAAGGGGGAGTCGCTGGGAGAGTGCTTGTGGGCACAGAGTATGCTGTTCCGGAGCTTTCCGCCGGCCGCAATTACGAGCTTGAAGATCTCGACAGAAGTGCAAGGCATTAATGCCAAGCTGGACGAGCTCGAGGAGTGCCACGCAGACAGCATGTCGCGCATCGAGTGCCAGCTGCGGAAGTTGAACGGGAACGTGCAGATGCTGCAGCACCGCGAGTACGCGACTCGCCTGCGCGAGCCTTTGCACAGCTGCGTGCGCTGCTGCGACCTCGAGGCGGTGCGCGGGGAGCTCGCGGGGCTCTCGCAGCAGGTGGCGGCGCTGGTGACCAGACTCGAGAGCACGACACTGCAGTGTTTGGTGTCGCGCGCTAACACGCCGGCGCAGGAGACGACAGAGCACGCGGCGCTGCTACTAGCTGTAGAGCAGGCTGCGGCAGGCGCGCTGGCGGGCAGACATTCGCGACGTGCGAGCGACGCAAGCGACAGCAGCTTCTGCTTACCCTAGGTTGCGTTCGACCATAATGACGACCGGTGAGAGCGCGAGATAGCGAAGCCCGCGGATGCGCGCTATATGCCGCTCCACAAGCGCAAACTGCTTCTCCGGCTCTGCACGAGGGCGCGGTCAGCGAGCGCGGTCAGCGAGCGCGGTCAGCGAGCGCGGTCGGTGGGTGCGGGCGTGCAGCAGCAGCTGCATATTAAAAAAATAAAGTTGCCGAAGTCGTGCACACCTTTGCAGTTCATGAGCACGTCGATGCCGATGACCTGTGCGAGCAGCAGCAGTCAGGAGGGCGCGCGCAAGCGGCCGGGCGCCTGCGTGCACGCAGGCCAACGCGACGGTAAGCGGCGCCCCGCTCCAGCGAGTTTGCACGCAAAGCTGGACGTGCGTCAGCTCATCCCGCGGATCGTGCTCGTGGAGAACGAGGGCGCGCTCCGCAAGTGCTGCGCGCAGACGCTAGAGCGCATCTGTAGCGAGTACGATATCAACCCGCTCATTCCCGTGTTCCATGCGCTTCGCGAGTTCACCAAGGACACCACGGAGTCGCAAAGCTCACTTGTCGCGCTCTTCTTCCTGAGTCTCGACATCGACGTGCAGTTGAAGCAGGCGATGCTCGAGGCAGAAAGCGCCGCTATGCAGAGGAAGCTCACGGGCTTCTTCATAAAGCTCAGGAACGACCTGATCCCGGCGTTCCTGTGCGAAGAGCCCGCGAACATCGAGCACTTCGTGCGCGAGTGCCAAGAGGCGTATGTGCTGGCCTAGCGCGTTGGCCCAACTTAATTTGAGTAAAAATATTTTCGACTTTGGCCGCCCTCGCCGGAAACAAAACACAGCGACACACACGCGGAGCTCACCGTAACAGTTCCGCGCTCGCGCACGAGCGACACGACCGCGTAGTCGCTCCCGGGCCCGCCAGCCGCCTGCACACAATGCACGTCAGCAGCAACTCGGGCATTAATCCCGGCATCCTGTGCTTTCTCAAGAGCGTCGCAGGGCCTGCGACTGTGACGCGCGAGACGCAGACCGAGGCGCCCGCGCCGGCGCTGACTGCCGCGCCCGCCCCGGTGACGCGCGAGACGCAGACGGAGGCGCCCGCGCCGGCGCTGACTGCCGCGCCCGCCCCTGTGCCCGCGGCCGACGAGGAGCTCATCGTGTACATGCCGTGGACCGGGCTGATCCTCGAGCTCTTCTGCATGCGCGACGAGCAGTCGAGCGAGGATACGACCTTCACGTCGACGCTCTCAGTGAGCGACATGAAGGCGATGCTGGCACACGGCGCGCGCCCGCACGTGAACCAGCGCTGCTTCCAGGGCTTCATCGTCGACGTGCGCATGCAAGTGCAGCGCATCGCGGGCTTCGTGAACCAGCAGTGTGTTTCCTACACCCCGGTGTATTCGGTGTGGCTCCCGGCAGACGGCTCGCTCTTTGAGGTGAGTGGACTTTCGCTGCCGAGCCCTGCCAACCGCTCTGCGCAGAGCAGCTGGAGCAGCGGCGAGATCCTCGCCATGGAGTCGTACGCGCTCGGGGAGGTCGCACTCGAGAACGGCTTCATGGGCGACGAGTACACTTGGATCCCGGTGCTCTGCAAGAGCTGCCGCACGCGCGTCTGTGTTGACATCACCAAGGCGCCGGTGAAGTACCCGCCATCGGAGCTGCGCACCTCGCGCGAGCTGCCTGGCGGCTGGCAACAAGTGCTGACGCTGCCACATGGCGGCGAGGCGCACGCGCGCGATGACGGCGAAGAACCGGCGCGGCGCGTCGCACACGTCGGGCATATCGCCGAGGCGCGGCAGCTCGCGTTCACCCCCGTGCTGCTGCGCGACGTGCTGGCGTGCGACGCAGAGCCCACGGACGAGCACCGCGCGCTGTACCGCGCCTCGCGCGACCGCTTCCTCGCGTATATGCGGCCGCTCTTCGAAGTCGTCACCGGCGGCGGGGACCCGCGCGCACAGGGATGGACGCAGCTCATAAAGCACACCGAGCGCGGGGACGCGTACGAGTGGATCTTTGCACATGCGCCGCGCAAACGCAAGGCGGAAGAGATTACCGGGTCGATGACCACCCAGACCATCTGGTGATCGACGAAGGGCAGGGGGTCGATCGTCATCGCGATACGGATGTCGGCCTTTCGAAATACCTGCTGCAGCGAGTCGAAGGCGAGTCCCGCGAGCTCGCTCTGGATGAGGTCCGGGCGGTCCTGCATCATGATGCGCAGCTTGCGGTGCCTGCGCAGGGGCGCGAGGCGTGAGACCGGGCGCGGGCGCGCGGCGCGCTGCGGGCGCGCGGCGGCCACATACCGCTCTGCCGACTGCCACATCGGGACCAAGTGCAGCCGGTGCACGCACTCGTGTCCCACGCCGTCCTCTATGCACTTCTCGCACGCGAGCTCGATGCAGCGCGTTTGGAATAGAGGACGGGAGTTGACGGGGTCCTGCATCTTGATTAAACGCGTGTAGAAATTAATCTCCGAGGTCAGCGTCGATATAGCCACCAGCGACGCGCTCCCGATGGAGAGGATTGGTGCAATAGTTTCTGCGCGCGCTCGTCGTCAGTGCGATCGTCGTTACGCGCCCGCCGCGCGCATGCCGCATGCTCGTACCGTAGAAGAAGCCCTCGTCGCAGTACGCTGCCTCCTCCAGTACCAGCACGTCGCCGCCGGTGCCCTTGGTCGTGCCGATCTGCCACACACACAGGGTCAGTCGCTAATCACCGCGCTAAGCCTACTTACTAAATGAATCGTTCTCCTCTAATACTCTGAGCACGTCCACCACTTTTTCGAGAGCTTATCCGAGACTGCGGTGCGTGGATTACATATATAAGACTCTCTTTGGTAGAGAAATCATGACAGACACACAGGTTGCAAAGAATTTTCAGGCGGAAAAGTTGCGCGCTGAGGCCACCCGTGATGAATTCGCGGAATTGAACGACACATGGGATGAGTACGACTGGTGTAAGAGACCCTCCAAGAAAACAAAGGCACTGTGCGTCGTCTTGCCCGAAGTGCCGGCGCCCGCGCCCGAGGTGCCGGCGCCCGCGCTCGAGCCCGCGCTCGAGCCCGAGTTCGCCTTGCTCGTCAAGCAGATCCGGGACGCCATGGAAGAGCGCCAGCGTCGCCGCCTGGCGTTTAAAATGGATCCCCCGCCCACAGCGCCCGCCGCGCCCAACCCGGGCGCATGAGGCGCTGCGGCCGCGCACGCGGTTCGGGTCGAAGAAGAGGTCATCGACCTTTTTCTGATTCGGAAGAAGAGGTCATCGACCTCTGCTCCGATTCGGAATAAGATATAGATGTCTTTATTCGGGATTGACTTTGAGAGAACGCGCTCAGGTGGTGCTAGTTAGGCGTTAAAATTGTGCTAGTTCCATTAAATTTGGTTCACGTGTTCTCACGCCCCGTCGGTGTTCGCGGGCGCCTGCGGGCGCGGCGGCTCCCGCAAAGCGCTCGAGCTCATCGTCGGTCGCCGTGGGCAGGAAAAGAAGGATCATCATAAATGTCGTTTGTGCTCCTTACGCCGGACACCAAGTACAACGCGCAGCAACACATCGCGGCCCCACGGCGCATTTTCTTTTTTTTAAATGTTTAAGCATTTTTTTTTAAAAAAAATACAAGGCCACGTCGAAGAGTGCCCCAAGATCTACGACGTATGCAAATTAATAAACACAAAACATCCCGCAACGCGCGCCCACTGCAATGTGCACGCTCGCGCCTGCCCCTGTAAAGGCCGAGGCCGCGCGGCCGCTGGTGCGGGACCTGCAGTTCGGACCCATCCTCGAGGATGCGGACTCAGTGCTCCCCGCGGGCTGGAGCATGCACGAGGAGTTCCGGTATTACACCTGCTGCGAGCAAGGGCGCGCGCTCTTCGCACACCCCGGGCATCTGTGCTCTGTGCTGGGAGAAGAGTACGATCTCGAAGATGGCGATTGCGAGCCAAACTGGAGCTACGAGACGCTCGCGGTGCTTGAGATGCTCCCTGCGGACGACATCTGCTTCCGGAAGCTCGTGGCCAATCTGTTCTCGGACATCGGGTTCGACGACCGCCTGCACCGCCTCATGGAGGCCAAGCGCGAGTTTGCGCGGCTCAGCTCAATGCTGCAGCTCGCGCGCAAGCTCTTTTGCGCGGGAGACTTTGCCAACACACTCAAGTGTCGAAACAAGATCGCGAAGGTCCTCCCCACATGCGTGCACCAGGGCAACCACTTCTACAACCAAAAGCGCTACGAGGAGGCCCTCGAGCACCTACGGATATGCGGGGTGCTGTATCTCACGGCGGGGCGCAAGTTCTACCTGCCGGCTGCGCAGATTCTCGAGCGCATCGCCTACAGTCTTTTCATGCTCAAGAACTTCCGCTTGTGTCTGCGCATGGCAGAGCACGCACTCTATTTGTACATGATGTGCGAGGAGCAGGTCGACTGGGCGTTTATGGGCATCACCAACGTCATGGCCAAATGCTACCGCGGCATGGAGTTCCACGGGCTGGCGCTCACGCACTACATATTCTGCTTCGAGTCGTCTCGGCACTTTGCCTCACTGTACGCGCCGGACATCATACACAGCGCTGTGAGCGCGTACGACGTGGGGACGTTGCTCTGGATGCCGAAGATCGACGAGGTGTTCCACGCAGACAAGGCCCTCTCTATCGGCCTGTGCCTGCTCGCGATGGACGAGCACGAGCGCGGGCTGGATTTCTTTGAGAAGGCGTTCGAGGTGTACGTGGGCTCCAAGGAAGCCATGATTTCACGCAACGCGTTCGGCGCGATGGCGGAGGCGTGCTACGCGCACGAGCTGTACGAGCCGTCGACGAGGTTTGCGCTCGCTGCGTATGAGATCTCCAAAGACTTTAAAAACAAGCGGCACCAGGCGTTCGACCTCATGTACATTGCCCACGGACACGCAATGTGCAACCGCGTGCCAGAGGCGCTCAAGACATTTGAGCTCTTTTACAGCACCCCAGTCGACAGTCGCTGCAAGGAGAACGAAGTCCCGAACAAGATCATGTTCGCGGACTGCCTACAGCACGCGAAGCAGACTGCAAGGGCCCTCGAGACGCTCAAGACCGTGAAGACGAACACGCTGCATGGCGAGGAGGCGGTGTGGGTCAACGTGGTTGCTGCCGCGTGCTTTGTGGACCTCAGCAACATCGCACAGGCCAGACACCATCTAGCCCTGGCGCAAGGCAAGGCGCCCCAGTTCGTTTTGACGAAGCGACGCGTTGTCGAGGTCCTCGTAGACCAGCTCGCGCAGCGTCTCGAGCAGCGGGCTTTGAAGGCCAGCATAGAGCTCTGTCCGGGCTTGGTGCTCGGGGCGCCACAGAAGCGCGGCAAGCGCACGCGCGCCGCCAAGCCTGCGCGAGCAGCCGAGTCGCTGCTCGCGACCGAGTCGCCGCTCGCGACCGAGTCGCCGCTCGCGACGGCCGCCGCCGCGTGCTTTGTGGACTACAGCAACATCGCACTCGCGGCGTTGGCGATTGCGACGGAGCCCGAGCCGGAGTGCTGCGTATGCATGGCCGAGACCGCCAGCGCCGCTTTCAGTCCATGCTTCCACCTGTGCGTGTGCGCAGCCTGCGCTGCGAGCGTCATGGGCAAGACCAGCGCGTGTCCTCTGTGCTGCAGCCCGAGTGACGCGGTGCACGTTGTCGATGACGACGGCCACGCCTGCGCGCGCTGCCGCGCGGCGCCGCGCACCTACGCGGTGGCGCCCTGCTTCCACATGCAGTTCTGTGACGAGTGCGCACCACGCGCCTCGCACGACCGCTGCTCGACGTGCGCCGGCGCGGTCTCGCGGACACACCGCGTCTTCCGCTAAAGCGCTTTTTTCTTAAAAATAAAAAATCCAGATCTTGCGAAAATGCAAAAAAAACGGAGGAGGGCAAACCTCACACAAAACGAAGGTTGGGCGAGTCATTTTCGCCCAACATGTCCGTAAAACCCGGGCACAGACTCACAAAGTCAATCCGATGTCTGCCATTGTCCTCAAGCACGCGCCTGCACCGCCGGCTGCGCCCTTGATCTCTGCGCCGCCCGCGCCGCCCGCGCCGCCCGCGCGGCCGTCGCCGCCCGCGCCTCCGTTGCTGCCCGCTGCCCGGCAGCGCACGCGCCCGGGCGCCGCCGAGTTCGACGCCGTCGGCCTCGGGTCCGAGGCCGCGCTGCCGCCCGGCTGGGTGCTGCACGCGGACACCGGCTACTACGTGCATGACGAGCTCGTGATCGCGCTTTTCGCGCACCCCGGACACATGCGCGCTGTCACTGGCGCGGGCCCCTCGGGGGCGCCTGGCCCCTCTGCGGCGCCTGACAGCGGCGAGTCGCCCGTCGTTGCGTATGCCCGGAGCGCAGAAGGGCGCGCCTGGCTGCAGACACTCCCCGCAGAGGACATAAACAGCGCCCGCGCGGATGCTCGCGCCTTGGAGCAGATGCTCCCTGCCGAGGACAGCAACTTCTTCCCGCTGCTCTGCGCCATGGTCGAGAAGTCGACCGATTATTCGGACTTTATGGAGCGCGTGCATGCGGGGCGGCGGGTATTCAAGAAGCTTGTCTTGACGCTCGACACGTCGCGCGGCCTCTTCCTCGCCGGGGACCGTGTCAACGCAATCAGGTTTCGGGAGAAGGTGCCTTCGCTGATCCCGGAGTGCGTCCGCCTGGCAGACAGTCTCTTCGAGCAGGAGAAGTACGCGGAAGCGGCTGAGCACCTGCGCGTCGCGGCGGTCGTGTACATACACGCCGGCAGGCGCTTCCGCATGGCACTAGGGCAGATTCTGGACCGGCTCTCGTTCTGCTACTTCATGGAAAGGCGCTTGCACGAAGCTGTGCGAACGGCTGAGCACGCGCTGTACATACTCGCCACGAGCGGCGTGGAGGTCGAGTGGGCGCTCGTCACTGTGGTGAGGAACATGGGCAAGTACTACCGCACAATGGACCTGACACGCGTCGCGCTTCTCTGCTTCGATTTCTGCCTGCAATCGGCGCGCGAGACGGAGTACATGTGCGTGGCCGAGAAGCAGATGTGCGTGATCGACAGCTACGACACCGGCGCGCTGCTCTGGATGCCGGAAACAGACGAAATGTTCATTGCCGAGCTCACGATGCTCGTCGGCCTGTGCCTGATGGCCCTCGACCGCCGCGAGTCCGCGCTCGAGCTCTGCAGCAAGGCCTTCGACCTGTACCAGATGTGCAGCGACTCGCCGCGACCCATTCAGTCCTACCTCATCATGACGATCTCGTGCTACAACCATGGACTATACAAAGAGTGCATCAAGTACGCCGATGCTGTATGGGAGCTGTCGTTCAAGCTGCAGCTCTGCAAGGTCCAGAGCGTTGCGCTGTTCTACTGCGCGCACGCTACCGCCATGTGCGGGTGCCACGTGCAGGCCATCGACATGTTCCGGCTCCTCGAGACGATGCCGGCGCTCACAGACGCCGACCGCAGCGGGATCCCTGCCAAGCTCATGTTCGCCGACTGCCTGAAGCAGGAGAAGCACTACGCGGAGGCTGTCGTGTTGCTCGAGGACGCGGCGCGCGCGCTGCTTCCGGGCGCCGAGCTGTTCTGCCACTACATACTGCTGGCGGCCTGCCATGTCGAGACGCGCGATCTTCCAGCGGCGCGCAAGTACGCGGAGATGGCGTTCGGCGACGTGCCACGCTCGTTCTCGCGTGTGCGCGACTACGTTAACGAGAGGCTTGCGGAACTTACAAGCGAGCTCGAGGACAAGGCGCTGTCTGCCAGCCGTGACCTCTGCCCGGACTTCGAGCCCGGGGCGCGCGGGGCGCGCGGGGCGCGCGCGCGGCGGGCGGCAGCGCGCGCGGCGCGCGCGGAGCGGGCGGCACAGCAGGCGGCGCAGCAGGCGGCGCAGCAGGCGGCAGGACCCACGGACTTGATCGACGGTTCCGAGCGCGACGGGGAGGCGCCAGAGCCCCCCGAGTGCTGCGTGTGCCTCGCGGCGCCCGCCACCGTCGCCTTCAGCCCGTGCTTCCACCGCTGCGTCTGCCTCGCGTGCAGCGCGGGCGTCATGGGCGCAGGCCGCGAGTGTCCGCTCTGCCGCGGCGCGAGCGACGCGGCGCATGAGATCCTCGACGTCGCCGGCGCGTGCGCGCGCTGCGGCGCCGCGCCGCGGACATGCGCGGCGGCGCCCTGCTTCCACATGCAGTTCTGCGACGAGTGCGCGCGCGCCGAAGCCGGCGCGCGCCCCTGCGCCGTCTGCGCGTGCGCCGTCGAGCACACGCACCGGGTCTTTGCGTGAGCGCGCTTGGCAGGCGTCGCCGGACATCTTTGTTACATTGACATTTTCTAAACATGTTCGAACCTTTATTAAACATCAATTTTCGCGGCCACCCGCGCCTACAAGGCCTTCGCGTGCGCGCGCTGGATGCAAGCGCGCGCGATGTTGAGGCACAGCACGCAGAGCAGCATCACAGCAGGCGCGCCCACGCACGCGAGCACCACGACGCCGCGCAGCACGCGCTCTGTCTCAAGCGCCGCCTCCGGCTCAGGCAGTGTTTGCGTTTTCATCCACTCGACGTGTGCGTCGGACGGCTCCACGCTCCAGCGGTTCAGCTCCAGGATCGAATCGACGACCTCGCGCGTCTCGCACTTCCAGTACGTGCGGTCTGCGCTCTGCAGCGCGACCCACGGACTCAGGCACGCCCACTCGCACGCGCTCGTGAACCGCCAGCGCAGACGCAGCTTGTCGTCGGCGGTCATCAGCCCCGCCCCTGGGGGCAGCTCTTGCGCCTCGAGCGGCAGTCCCGCGCGCTCTGCCTCGATCTCGAAGCACGGCGTGCACAAGCCCGAGTGCAGTCGGCACCCGGGGAGCGCGCAGGCGCCTGCGCCCGTCCCAGTTGCCTCGGTGCAGCGCGCCGCGGGCGCCGCCGGCGCGGGCGCAGCGCGGAGCTCGACCGCCGCGACCGCGACGCACTCGAGCGCGGCGCCGCCTGCGCCGCCCGCGCCGCCCGCGCCGCCCGCGCCGCCCGCGCCGCCCGCGCCGGCTCGCAGCCTGAACCCCCGGGGGCACGCCCCGACGCAGTCCTCCCGGTCCTCTGCCGTGTCCCAAACCCCGCCCCGCGGCAGCGCCCCTGCGTCGCAAGCCTCGCAGTGCGTGCAGTTGTCGCGCGCCGCCGGCGCCGGAAAGCGCGTGCCCGGCGGGCAGCGGTGCGCGCACGCCTCGCAGGCGCGCGTGCGCCGGTCGAGCACCAGCCCCCCGGCACAGCCCTCGCGGCACGGCTCGCCGTGCGCGTTCGCCCAGACGCGCGCGCCCGCCGCCTCTGTCGCGCCCGCCGCGCCCGCCGCGCCCGCCGCGCCGTCAACCTCGCACGCCGCGCACTCGTCGTCGGCGTCGGCCGTGCACGCGCGCACCAGCCGCCGCCCGGCACACCCCGAGCACGGCCGGCAGAACGCGTTGCTCTCCGGCGTGCCCGCCACCAGGAACTCGCCGGCGCCGCACACCGGGCTCCAGTGCGCCTGGCAGCGCGCCCCGCGCAGGTTGTGCGTCCGGAAGAAGCCGGGACCACACCGCACGCGGCACGAGCGGCTGTCGTCGAGGCGCCCCGCCGACACGAACACCCGGTGAAATGGGTCTGCGCGCGTCGTCGCCAGCGCCACGCACTCGACCTGCGCCGCGACCAGCGCGACGCGCCCCGCCGCTGGCCCCGCCGCGTTCGACGCCGCCGCCGTGTACGAGAACACACCGTCCGCGTTCTCCGCAACAAAGACGCGTGTCGTCCCCTCGAAAAGCTCTGGCGCCGCCACCACCACCCCCTGCGCGTCGCGCACCTCGAGCGCCAGCGTCTCCCAGCGCACGGTCACGTTCACGCCCCGCGAGAGCACCAGCACGACGCCCCCCTCCAGTGCCGAGTCCGAGGCCTGCACGTAGCGCGCCGCCATCGTCGGCTGGAGCGCCAGCCCGGGGGAGCACACGCAGCTGTACGCGCTCACGCTCTGCACGGGCGAGCTCGCGTACGCGGGGCACGCCACGCACGCCGTCGAGCCTGTCAGTGCCGAGTACTTGCCAGCTGCACACGCCGCGCACATCTCGCGCGATCCTGCGCCCGCCGCGGCCGACGACGTCCCAGCCGTGCAGGGCGTACAGACACTCACGGTAGTGGCGCCTATCGACTCCGAGAACGTCCCCGCCGCGCATGCTGCGCACATCGCGCTAGAGTTCGCGCCGACCGCCGCCGAGAATGTACCCGCCGCGCATACTTCGCACATTGTGCTCGAGTTCGCCCCAATCGCCGCCGAAAACGTGCCCGCGGCGCACAGCTCACACGTCGCGTTCGAGTCCGCCCCGACCGCCGCAGAGAACGTCCCCGCCGCGCACGGCTCACACGTCGCGCTCGAGCTCGCCCCGACTGCAGCCGAAAACTTCCCCGCCGCGCACGGCGTGCATTGCGCCGCCCCAGCCGCCGAGAACGTCCCAACACCGCACGCCGCGCACGTGTCGCTCGAGTTCGCGCCGACTGCCGCCGAAAACGTCCCCGCCGTGCACGCCGTGCACGTCGCGCTCGACGTCGCGCCCGCCACAGGAGAGAAAAAACCCGCTGCGCACGCTGTGCAACGTGCCGCGCCTGCCGCCGAGAACGTCCCGGCCGCGCACGCGGCGCACGCAAGGGCCCCGCGCGCGTCGGCGTAGCTCCCCGCCGCGCACGCTGTGCACGTCTCTACAGGGATCAAGACACACGCGCGCGGGCCGGTGCTCAGCTTGTACTTGCCGGGCGCGCACGCGGCGCACGGGCCCCCGTCTGCCCCGGTGAACCCCGGCGGGCAGCGGCAGTCGACCGCGCGCGTGCTCCCCGCCCGCGACGTCGCGTTCGCCGCGCAGGGCGTGCACGCCTCCGCGCCCGTGCTGTTCTTAAACTTCCCCGCCGCGCACTCCGCGCACGGCCCGCCGTCGGGGCCGCTGAAGCCTGCGTTGCAGCGGCAGCGCCCCGCGTCCGCGCTCCCCGGCGGCGCCTGCGCGTGCTCGGGGCAGGGCGCGCAAATGCCCGCGCCGGTGCCCGCGCCGGTGCCCGCGCCGCCGCCCGCTTCGAGCCCCGCGCCGCGCAGGTCCGAGTGCGTGTCGGCCGGACACTCCCGGCACGCCGACGCCCCTGCCGCCGAAAATGTCCCCGCTGCACACAGCGTGCAAGTGCCGCTTGTGTTGGATCCAATCGTCGCAGAGTACAAGCCCGCGAAGCACGGCGTGCACGTGGTGCTCGACGCCGCGCCCACGGCCGTCGAGTACAAGCCCGCGGCGCACGGCACGCACGCGCTGCTCGACTCGGCCCCGACCGTCTCTGAATACAATCCAGCGGCGCACGGCCGGCACGTCTCCCCGCCTGTCGCGCCCACAGCCGTCGAGTACAAACCCGCCGCGCACGGCACACACGTCGCACTCGACGTCGCGCCCACAGTTGTAGAGAAAAAACCCGCCGCGCACGGCGTGCAAGTGCTGCTGGTGTTGGCTCCAATCGTCGCCGAGTACGAACCCGACGCGCACGGCGTGCAAGTACTGCTTGTGTTGGCTCCAATCGTCGCAGAGTACGAACCTGCCAAGCACGGCGTGCACGTTGTACTCGACGCCGCGCCCACGGCCGTCGAGTACAAGCCCGCCGCGCACGGCACGCACGCGCTACTCGACTCGGCCCCGACTGTCTCTGAATACAATCCAGCAGCACACGGCCTGCACGTCTCCGCGTCGATCGCGCCCCGTGCACTCGAAAACGTTCCCGCGCCGCACTGTGCACACTCATAGCGGCCTATCGCGTTGTCGTACTCCCCAGGCCCGCACGCCACGCAGGCGTCGTGCGCCGCCGTCTGCCGGAATCCGCGGTCGCAGAAGCACGCCGCGATATCGACACCACCTGGCTCCGAGCGCGAGTCCGCTGGACACGCAGCGCACGCCGCCGCGGCTGAAGTCGCCCCCGCCACGACGCCGTACGTGTTCTGTCCGCACAACACACACGCGCTCTCGGTGCCGAGCCCCGCCGTCTCTGAGTATTTCCCGACAGGGCAGTCGCGACACGTAACCACGCTCGTCGCACCTGCTGTCGCACTCCATGTCCCCGGCGCGCAGAGCACACAGTCCGAACTACCGCTTATGTTTTTAAAGCTCCCGGGAACGCACAGGTCGCATGGCCCGCCGTCGATGCCCGAGGCCCCGGCGTTGCACGAGCAGTTCACCCGCGACCCCGACGCCTCGGGCGAGTTCGAGTTTACCGGGCACAGGTGGCAGTCTGGACTCCCGCTCTCCGACCACGTTCCGGAAACACATCGCAGGCATGACTCGAACGCGCCCGCCGCCGAATACAACCCCGCCCCGCATCTTGAGCACTCGTAGCGCTTGCTGCTGTCGTCGTAGTAGCCGGGACTGCACAGCGTACACGCGTCGTGCGCCTCCGACTGCCGGAACCCCGCATTGCACAAGCAGTCGTCGATACGCGTGCTCCCCGCCGTTGAGAGGGAGTTGCTGGGACACGCCCGGCACGCGCTGGCGCTCACAGCTGCCGTTGTGTTTCCGTATGAGTTTGGAGGACAGTTGAGACAGGCGCTTTCGTCAGCAGCACCTGTTGTTGGCGAATACTTGCCGGCGCGGCAGTCTATGCAGCCAGACCCCGCCGTCGAAAACTTCCCCGCCGCGCACGCCCCGCACGTCCCGCTCGAGCTCGCGCCCGCCAGCGCGCCCGTCCCCGCCGCACAGGCCGCGCACGTCGCGCTCGAAGTCGCCCCCGCCGCTGCCGAGTACGTGCCGGCGCCGCAGTTAGCGCAGGTGCCAACAGAAGAAGCGCCTGTGTCATTCGAGTACTTGCCGGCGTTGCAGTCGGTGCAGTTGGCAGAGCCCGTCGCTGTAGAGTACTTGCCGGCGCCGCAGTCCAAGCAGGTGGCACTTGTAGAAGCGCCCGCGGTGGTAGAATATTTACCGGCGCCACAGTCAACGCAAGAGCTCTGCGCAGCCTGTCCAGTCGCCCCAGAATACTTACCAGCGCCGCAGTCCGCACATGTGCTGGCGTTGATAGCACCCGTCGCTGTAGAGTACTTGCCAGCTTCACAGTTGGTGCAGGCTGTAGTGCCCGGCGCTATCGAGTATGTGCCGGCCCTGCAGTCGGTGCATACGTCAGGGCCCGTTGTTTCCTTATACTTCCCCGCCGCACACGCCGTGCACGCCCCGCCGTCGGGCCCGGAGAAGCCTGCCACACACACGCAGTCTGTCTGCGCGTCACTGCCTGTCGTAGACTGTGAGTTAATGGGGCAGCTCTCACAGGCGCCAATAGCCGTCGCGCCCGTGCTCGTCGAGTACTTGCCGGCGCCGCAGTCGGAGCATACGACAGAGCCAACAACAGTCTTGTACTTCCCCGCCGCGCAGGCCAAGCATGATGCAGCAGCATAGACCTGAAGTTCAGTAACGGCCAAATTGCCAAAATTTCTTCGACTAATTGATACATATCTGCCAGTTGCAATACAAGTAACATCCGTGTAAACGTTTAGTGTTACAATTTGGACTGACTGGCAAATAGGGTTCTCGTTCAGATTTGAACTTTGTCCCACCCGAAAATCATAAGTGTCTGGGGACCAGTGAACATCCCACGGATAATATCTAATTCTTTCAATGTTTGTGCTTTGTCCCAAATCAACCGTTAACCATTCCGATGATGTGGCTCGGGAAAGCCATGAAGTATAAGCTCCATGAGTAATTTTATTATCTACGGCATATTCGGGTGCAAACCCAGCTTCCCAAGAACTTGAAGCCGAAGCCGAACGGCCAAGGGCAACGTTTCCGGACGGGGAAGGTCCCGTGAACCCAAGATTACAAACACAGGCGGTGATGTTGGTCTGCGCGATCCCCGCGTGTCCTGAATTCGTCGCGCAATCTATGCATAGTGCACTGCCAGTCGCCACCTTGTACTTCGAAGCCGCACACGCCAAGCACGGCCCCCCGTCTGGTCCCGTGTAACCTGCCATACACACACAGATAGTCGATCCGCTTGGAGACTGCGATTTCTCAGGGCATAAAGTGCACGTGTTCTCGAGAGTAGCGCCCGCGGCCGTCGAGTACGTGCCGGCGCTGCAGTCCACACAGGTGCTGGCGTGAATAGCGCCTGTGGCCGTAGAGTACTTGCCGGCTCCGCAATTCCGACAGGTGGAGGCTACACTGGCGCCCACCGCATCAGAGAACTTGCCCGCGGTGCAGTTGGTGCAGACTGTCGAAGCATCGGCTGCTGAGTACTTGCCGGCTCCACAATCCCCACAGGTCGACGCTACACTGGCGCCCACCGCATCAGAGAACTTGCCCGCGCCACAGTTTGCACAAGAGCTCTGTCCAGTTGTGACGAGATACTTTCCAGCGCCACAGTTCGCACAGGTGCTGGAGTCAGGAGCGCCCGTGCCTGAAGAATATTTCCCGACCCCGCAATCAATGCACGTACTGTTTGAGTTTGCTCCAAGCGCCGTGGAATACTTGCCGGCGCCGCAGTTCACGCAGTTGGCAATCGCAGAAGCACCCGTGGCCGTAGAGTATTTACCGGCACCGCAGTCGGTGCATGATATACTTCCGATCACAGTCTTGAACTTTCCGACAGCGCAGGCCATGCATTCTCCACCGTCGGGTCCTTGAAATCCGATATTACAGACACAGCTGCTCACCGAGGACGAGCCCGCCGGGGACTGTGAGTTGGGACTACAACTCACGCATACACTAATGCTGGAACTTCCCGTAGTGTTCGAATATGTATTTGCGCTGCAATTCAGACACACCGACGCCCCAGATACTTGTATGTATTTACCCGCCTCACAACTCGAGCACGACATCGATCCCCGAGTAGCCTTGTAACTCCCGGCCGCACATAACTGACACGCGGTGCCGTCTTGACCATACGCCCCTGCATTGCACTTGCAGTTGATCAGAGACCCTGAGCTCACCGGTGAGTTTGAGTTCACTGGACACCGGTTACAGTCTGCGTTTCCAATCTCGGACCAAGTGCCCGCAGGACACGGCAGGCACGATTCGGCATTTGGCGCACCCGCGGCAGAGTACAATCCTGCACCACACCGCGAGCACTCATAACGCTTGCTGCTGTCGTCGTAGTAGCCAGGACTGCACTCGATACACGCGTCGTGTGTCTGAGACTGTCGAAAGCCCGCATTGCACCAGCAGTGTTCGAGACTAGTGCTCCCAGCCCCTGAAGTTGAATTACCGGGACATGCCAAACACGCGTTTACACTCTCCGCTGCAGTCGTGCTGCCGTACGTATTTGCAGGACATTTCGTGCACTGCTCCATCCCCACCGAAGGTTTGTAAGAACCTTTTTGGCAAGCATTTCTACAGTCTGTGTCATCTATTTGCACATTGTATTCTCCATAGATCTCTCTGGAGTTCATCCAATTATAATACCAATATTCTGCACCATATTTGCTTTCAAAGCCTGGTTTGCATCTACATCCTGCATGATACGCATTGGCATTGAACCCGGAACTTGCCCACGATTCTGTGACCATATTTTTCGGACAGTCTGTGCAACTGGTGACCTGGATATGATTTTGCCACGCAAATTCACGATCAGTGTATTTACCCACTGGACAGTAGCTGCAAACCTCGGTTCCGGCTTCTGACGAGTATCTTCCTGCACCACAAGGCCTGCACTCTTCCTCCCGCTGCCACGGTATACCAGAAGGGTTATCTGGAACTCTGCGGATCAACCCCTCCTGTCCTGCTGGGCATTTTTGGAAAACACACTGCGTCCCGCCTGGTGGCCACTCGAGGTATCGGTCTTTACACAGACAGGCTGCTGCGCTAGTACTGCCGGACGGTGCTTGCGAGTTCGCACGACAGTCTGTGCAGACAGAAGATCCAGCCCCCGCATACGTGTTTGCCACGCAAGTAGTACAGGACGAAGCTCCTGCCGCGGCAAATTTGCCACCCACGCAAATCTCACAATGTGTGTGTCCTTCTACTGCGTTGTACTTGCCCGCCTCACAGTTGACGCATGTGTTGTCGCCAACGACTAGGAACTTACCAGGTGTGCATAATATACATGCTGTAGATCCTTCTACAGAAAATGTGCCTGTTGAGCAATTGACACAGGCTGCACTCCCGGAGGTATTTTTATACGTCCCCGCACTGCAAGGTGCACACGCGGCTCCGGAGTACCCCACGTTGCACCGGCAAGCGTCAAAGCTCGTGCTCCCCACGGGAGAGCTCTGCGCGCCAGCGCATGTCAAGCACGCTGAGTTCCCACGAGCGACTTTGTATGTGTTCACGGGACAGACAGTGCAGGGCCCTCCATCGGGTCCCGAAAATCCGGGGGCGCACTGACACCTGATCGAGGCATTACTTGCACTGGCAGAGGTTGAGTTCGACGGACACCCCAAGCAGTCTGTACTGCCGAGAACAGATTTGTATGTGCCTGGTGGACACTCTGTGCAAAAGCCTCCGTTTGGTCCAGAGTATCCAAGACCGCACCGACAGCTGTCTGCGGAATCACTTCGGATGACAGAGACAGCATTAGCTGGACATGCCAGACAGTTCGCGCTGCCGAGACCAGATGAATGTGTGTTTATCGGACACTCTGTGCAGGAGCTTCCGTTTGCTCCAGAGTACCCCACGACACAAAGACAGTTGTACCGGGCAGGACTGCCAGGAAGAGAGACCGAGTTGGCCGGACAGGCCGTGCACGCAGCACTCCCAGTGATGTTTTTGTACGTGCTCACAGCACACGCTATGCACGAGGCTCCTGTGTATCCAACGTTGCACAGGCAGGCTGTTGACACATCACTTGCTGTCGCCAAGGTCGTCGAAGATCCGGGACAAGACGTACAATTAGAACTTCCAGTGCTAGATTTGTACTTTCCTACACCACATGCTGTGCAGGCCCCGCCGTCTGCTCCCGTGAACCCAGCTGTACACTTACAGCTGGTCGCAACAGTGCTACCTGCGGGAGAGCTCGAAGACGCAGGGCAGTTGGTGCAGACAGAAGCCCCGGCCAGGGAGTACGTGCCAGCGGCGCAGTTACCACAGACGGAAGCCGCCGCCATAGAGTAGCTGCCGGCCGCGCAAGTGCTACAGACAGTTGAAGAAGACGCCCCTAACACTGCACTGTAAAAGCCGGCGGTGCAGTTGCTGCAGACGGAAGCCGCTGCCAGAGAGAACGAGCCCGCCAGGCACGTGGAGCACACAGAAGCCCCCACCGTAGTTGAATACTGTCCGGCCACGCAGTTAATGCAGACGGCCGCCGAAGTCCCCGAGTAAGTGCCAGCGGCGCAGTTGCTGCAGACTGAAGCCGTTGCCAGAGAGAATGAGCCCGCCAGGCAAGTAGAGCAGACTGAAGCCGCCGCTATGGAGTATGTGCCAGCGGCGCAGTTACTGCAGACAGACGCCGAAGCCGCCGAAAAAGACCCGGCGGTGCAGTTACTGCAGACAGACGCCGAAGCCGCCGAAAAAGACCCGGCGGTGCAGTTGCTGCAGACTGAAGCCGTTGCCAGAGAGAAAGTCCCAGCGGCGCAGTTGCTGCAGACTGAAGCCGTTGCCAGAGAGAATGAGCCCGCCAGGCAAGTAGAGCAGACCGAAGCCGCTGCCGGAGAGTAAGTCCCAGCAGTGCAACTACTACATGCTGCAGTTCCGATAGTGCTTTTGAACGAGCCGCCGTTACACTGCGTGCATGTTCCGCCGTTTGGCCCCGTAAACCCGGCATTGCACGAGCAGCTGCTTAAGACTGTGCTGCCTATTGAGCTAATAGAGTTCACAGGACAGCTCGTGCACGCAGAAACTCCTGTCGCGTCTTTGTACTTGCCTGCCTCACATAGAACGCACATGCTAGAACTTACACTGCCTCGCGGAGCACTCGTTGCTCCGGAGCAGCTCGTGCACGCTGCACTGCCAGTGATGTCCTTGTACTTTCCACCCGCACACGCAGTACATGACCACTGGTCTGCACCAGTATATCCAACGTCGCAAAAACAATCTGCCGCATTCTTGGTGCCTGGGCTGGAAGTAGCTCCAGGATTACAAAGCGAACAGTATGGCCACTCTACGCCGTATGCATCATAGGTTTTCGAACCTGCAAAAGAAAACTTTCCATTTGGACATATTGTACATCCATCGGTCCAGATTCCTTCATATCCCGAATTACAATAACACTTTGTGGGTGCAAAGTCCCAATACTCCACAGACCATGCATTTATCGGGCATTGCTGACAGTCAGCAGTGCCTGCTGTACTCTTGTACTTGCCTGCCGGGCATGTTGTGCAAGGACTGCCTCTCCACCCTGCTTTACAACTACAGACGCTCGAGCCTGATGGAGTGGAGCTTGAACCAGTACCACAGCTTGTACACGTTGTAATGCTGCTCTTGTAGCTATTGACAGGGCATATATTACAAGTCTGCCCGTTTGCTCCAATGTATCCGGCGTTGCACTGGCAGGTGTTCAAAGCAGTGCTGCCTTCTAGGGATGTTGAAGAGGCAGGGCAGTTAGTACAGAGCGAAGCGCCAGCAGTCGTCGAGTACGTTCCGGCAATACAATTAACACAAACTGAACTTCCAGCCGTCGAATATTTTCCAGCGACACAGTCGGTACAGGTAGTAGATGAGGAAGCTGCAGTAGCCACCGAAAACTTTCCACCAACACAGTTGGTGCACTGTGAAGCTCCAGCAGTCGTCGAATACGTTCCGGCAATACAGTTGGAACACACTGAAGTTCCACCCCCTGAGAACGTGCCAGCGATGCAGTCAGTGCAGTTACCTCCAGCCACTGAGAACGTACCAGGTGCGCAGTTCACGCAATTTGCAAGAGCGTTCGAGCCCACCGGCGACGACTTCCCCGCAGCACAGTTTAAGCATACTGAACCTCCACCGTAATTAATATACTTGCCAGCGGCACAGTCGGTACAGGGACCTCCAGCCTGTGATATTTTACCATACCAGCATTCAAAGCAACTTGCAAGAGCCGTCGAGGCCGTCGGCGACGACTTCCCTGCAGGACAGTTGCTGCATATCGTAGCTGCAGTCACCGAGGAGTACTTGCCAAGGGTACAGTCGGTACATTGTGTAGCTCCAGTGGTCGACGAGAACTTGCCAGTTAGACAGTTCTCGCAACTGCTCGAGCCCGCCAGCGAATACTTTCCCGTACTGCAACTTGTGCAGGTTGAGACTGATGTGCGTGCCGTAAGCGCCGAGAATGTGCCGGCTACACACGCTGTACAAACGGTGGCACCATAACTCGACGAATAAAATCCTGCAATGCAGTTATCACAAGATGAAGCACTAGAGAGAGCGCTTTTGAATTTTCCGGTGCCACAATTCAAGCAATCGACCGGACTGTAATAATTGTATTTCCCAGCAGGACACTGGAAATTATTTAAGCCACCCGGACAGGTTGCGGCTGCGAGAAAAATTGCATTTGCATTATCATCTATGCAATCTACACACACGCCGTCGTGAACCCCGTTCAAGAAATAACTCCTCGCCCAAGTGCCCGCTGCACACGTTGCGTCCACAGGCGCGCCGCCCGCCGCGACGAGCGCGACGAGCACAGCGCGCGCGAGCGCGCGAGACCGGCGCGCGCGCGCCATGCACCCCGGGCGCCTCATATATGCGGTGGCTGCGAGACGCGCGCGTTCGGAGTGTTTTATTCTTTTTCGAGTTCTGCCTGCGCTCTGGTGATGATCCTTCTTTTATTACTTTAGGGTGATGATGTCAACTCGTAAAAGACATGATGATCCTCTCTTACATCACCCGCGCGACAAAGGGCCCGGTGGCCTGGAACGCGCCCTTGGCGCACGCGACGCACGCGCGCGCGCCCGCGTCCCAGAACTGCCCGGGCTCGCACGTCGCGACCGCGAAGCACGCGCTCTCGGCGGCGGCGCCGGTGGCTTCGGAGAGCTTCCCCGCGCCGCACTCGACGCACGTGCTCGCGGCGGACGCGCCTGTGGAAGTGGAATACGTCCCGGCGTCGCACGGCACGCACGCGCTCGCGGTGTCGGCGCGCTCGCGCGGCCCGAACGTCCCCGGCGGGCAGAGCGTGCACGCGCTCGCGCCGTGGCCCGCGAACGTGCCCGCAGGGCACGCGGCGCACGCGCCGGCGGGGTCGCCCGCGCCGCTGGCGTTCTTGAAGGCGCCCCCGCCGCACGGGACGCACGGCCCGCCGTCGGGGCCGATGTGGCCCGCGCGGCACAGACAGGCCTCGCGCGTGACGCTGGCGGCGGGTGAACTTGAGTACGCTGGGCATGCGGCGCACGCGGCGGCGGCGGCGCCCGCGTACGTGTCCGGCGCGCACGCGACGCAGGCGCTCGCGGCCGCCGCCGCAAACGTGCCTGCGGCGCACGCGGCGCACGCGGCGCTGCCTGACGTGTTCTTGAAGGTCCCCGATACACAAGGCGCGCACGCAGCTCCGGCGGAGCCCGTGTGCCGCGCGTCGCACTCGCAGTCGAACACGACGACGCTGCCGGGGGGCGAGCGCGAGTTCGCGGGACAGGCCGCGCACGCGCTCGCGCCCGCCGCCGCAAACGTGCCTGCAGCGCACGCTGCGCACACGCTCGCGCCCGCGCCGGCGAACGCGCCCGCGGCGCACGCCACGCAGTCGCTCGCCGCGGTCGCTCCCGTGCCTGTCAGGAATTTCCCTGCCGCGCACAGCGCGCACGCGGCAGTGCCCGAGGCGTTCTTGAACGTTCCAGGCACACACGCCGCGCACGGCCCGCCGTCGGGCCCCGTGAACCCCAGATTGCAAACGCAGCTTGCAAGTGCTGGCGAGCCAACTGGAGCCTGTGTGTTCACGGGACAGGCCTGGCAGGCACTCTCCGCTGTAGCAGCAACGGTCGTGGAGTATGTGTTGACGTTGCAGTTAGTGCATACGATATTCCCATTGAATCTATTAAACTTGCCCGGAACGCACGCCGTGCACGTCCCGCCGTCGAACCCCTTGTATCCTGACACGCACATGCATTCTGTCAAGAGTATAGACCCGGCGCTAGAAATTGAGTTGGCTGGGCAGGCGGTGCACGCGGCGGAGCCAGAGGCGTTCTTGAATGTGCCTGCCGCGCAGCGCACGCACGTCTGGCCGTCGGAGCCGGTCGCTCCCGGGTTACATCGGCAGTCTGTCTGCGCCGCCGAGCCCAGCGACGAGTTTGAGTTCGCGGGACAGGCCTGACAAAACGCGCTCCCCGCCGCGGCCCAGGTGCCGGGCGCGCAAGGCTTGCACCACTCACTGCCCGTGGCGATGCTGGCGTCGGAGTACGAGCCCGCAGGGCATTGAGAACACGCGTAGCGGTTTGTGGCGTTGTCGAATGTCCCCCCGGAGCACGGCAGGCATGCATCGTGACTCGGTGTCTGCCGGAAACCCAGGGCACACCAGCACAGCTCGATGCTGCCGGCGCCAGCAACCGACGTCGAGTTCCCCGGACACGCCACGCATGCGCTCGCGTTCGCCGCACCGACCGCGCTGCTGTATGTATTGACTCCGCAAAGCGCGCAGACGCTTGCGCCCGCCCCCGAAAACGTGCCCGCGCCGCAGGACGTACACGAGCTCTCCAACGGCGCGCCCGTGGCCGCCGAGAACTTCCCTGCTATGCATTGCAAGCAGGCGCTCGCTGCTGATGCTCCTGTGGCCGCATTATACAGGCCCACGCCGCAGTCGGCGCAGACGCTCGCGGCGGTGGCGCCCGTGGCCGCAGAGTACTTGCCGGCGTAGCATTCCGTGCATGCCAATGTGCCGTTAACTGTCTTGTACGTCCCCGCCGGGCACAAGCTGCACGCCCCGCCGTTGGGCCCCGTGTATCCCGCGTTGCAGGCACAGCTCGTCGCCGCAGGCGCGCCGCTGGGCGAATGCGAGTTCGCGGGGCAGGGGCCACACGTGCTTTCGGCGGTCTGGCCGACGGCAGCGGAGTACTTCCCGGCGCCGCAATTGATGCAGGCGAGGACCCCCGCAGCCGCAGAGTACTTCCCGGCCTCGCAGTCGGCGCAGGGATAGTACGCCGCACGCCAGTACTTCCCGGGCCCGCACTGCGTGCACGTGTTCGCAGAGCCGGCGTCGGGGATGTAAACGGTGATCCACCCGACGGCGCAGGTTGTGCATGCAGTCGCGCCTGCTGCGGAGATGGATCCAGAGTCACACCGATAGCAGTAGGACCTGCCTGTGTCACTAATAAATTTGCCGGCGGCGCAGGCTACGCACGGGGCGGAGCCAGCAGCTTCCTTGTACTTCCCCGCTGCGCACGCGCCGCACGCCCCGCCGTCGGGGCCCGTGTAACCCGCATTACAGACGCATTGGGACAACGCCGAAGCAGACCAGGGCGAATTTGAGTTCGCGGGGCACGAGGCACACGTCGTCGCCGCCGCCATGGCAGCCGAGTATTTTCCTGCTCCGCACGACTGGCAGGTGCTCTCGGACACCGCGCCCACTGCCGCCGAGGCCTTGCCAAACCCACAGTCTGTGCAGAAGGCGCCGCCGCCACTCCAGTACTTCCCGGCCCCGCACTGCGTGCACGTGTTCGCGTACCCGGAACCCGAGGTGAAAACGGTGATCGACCCGTCCGTGCACTTTGTGCATGCTGTCGCCCCGGCTGCGGAGATGTACCCTGCGTCACACGACCAGCAGCCGATTAAATAGTGAATGCTGTCAGACGGGGCCGGGTACTTCCCGGCGGCGCAGTCCGTGCACGCGCCTGTGCCCACTGCGTCCTTGTACTTCCCCGCCGCGCACGCTGCGCACGGCGTGCCGGTGTACCCGGCCGCACACGTCGCCTCCGCGCCGGGCGCCGCGCCCCCGCCCGCCGCGACGAGAAAGACCACCGCGAGCACCGCGCGCGCACGAGGCCAGCACAGTGTTCGCCCCATGGCGAGGGTCGCCCTCATATACCGTCGCCGGAGAGGTCCACGCTCGGGCGCGTTCTCGTGGGTCTACTACTCAAAAAAAACGGTAACGTGCCCGAGTGCGCGCGCACCGCCGCCTACCACACGCCATGCACCCCTCCGCGACGGCGCTCCCCGCGGCGCGCGGTGTGTACGTACTCGAGCTCAACGACGGTGGCTTCTACGTCGGAAAGTCGGAGAACGTGCAGTCTCGTGTGCAACAGCACCTCGCCGGCGCAGGGTCTTCGCGGTATTGCAGCGCGAAGGGCGGCGTCAAGCGCGTCGTGCCGACGCTGACCCCTGCGCAGGAGAACCTTGCCTTGTGGGAGCAGAGCGAGACGCTCGCGCAGATGCGCAAGCACGGCTTCGACAACGTGCGCGGCTTCGAGTGGACCCGGAGCGGGCCGCTGGAGGCCAGTGACTACCAGACCATCCGAACGCTGCTGCTGGGCCACGCAGACTTGTGCCGCAGGTGCGGCGGCGAAGGTCACTTCGCTGCACAGTGCGGAAAACGGCGGAAGCAGTCCTGGCTGGAGGAGCTCGAGGCTCTTTGTTCGGGAACTGACTCACGATCAAAAACAACGCACGTGGGTTCACAAAAAAAACGGGTGTTCAAGCGTACGCGTCGCGGAGCGAGCAGCTCCCGAAAGCAGAAACGCGCGAAAAAAGCAAGGGCTGTTGGCCTCAAAACATGCACACGCTGCGGGCGCAACTCACACACTGCAAAATCATGCTTCGCCAGAACGCGAGTAGATGGGAGGCCTCTCGATCAGAGTGAAGAAGATGAAAACAGTCCTTGTTCCGAGAGTGAAGGGTTTTCAGACTCGACTAGTTATAGTGACGAGATGGATTAACGCCCCTCGAGAGTGTATATAAAGAATTTGGACTCTATATAGACTGTTCATTTCAACTTGTCTGGTGTTACGGAAACATGTCTTCTTTATTTAAGATTTTTTTTCTCATGGATAATCCGTATATCGTGCATCTTGCACTCAACGCCAAAATCGGGTCTTCCAAAACAACGTTTACATCCAATAAAAAGCACGTTGGCATCAAAGAGCACATTATGGAAATCGGTGAATTGGACAAACATAATAACAAACTGTACTATATGATCGCAAACTCTTCAGACACGCACTACAAGATATGTTTGGATCTTGCATTTGCAGTATGGCAAAATCGATTTGGCATAACCAGAAGGCACATGGCGGATGAGAACTCTAGAACAATGCAAACAATTGTGTTATTCACATTGAATACAATCTCAGATATTCAACCCTTGGCAGCTGCTCGCATCCGATTCTACGAAACCAATAACACACGGACAGCCAAAATTTATTCGTTGGCCAGCTATTATGATGGTATGCATCACGGCAGTATTCTACTTCGAAAAATATCAGAAGTGGCCGCGGGTGCGCAATGTCAGTTCATGACAGTTGATGTTTCGCGTCCTCAAATTACACACCCAAACGAAATCTTGCGCTTTTTGGCTGACAAAAGTGAGGCCAGGTTTTGGAATGACGAGAAGCCCACCCCTTACAAAAAATACAATGATATTAACTCGTCAAAGAGGACTCAGCGAGTCGAAAGACTGTTAAATTTTTACCACAGGAATGGATTTTGTTTCTGTGTAAAAGTAGGAGACCCATCCAATGCCCACAAAGGTAATAAATTTGAGACTTTGTGGGGTTCTCTTGATCCATTTTATTCATATACATTAGTTGCAGCACTCGAGACACACAACAGCAATTTTTCCTTAGACAACGCAAGACTAATACGATGGAGCACCGCATGGGATCTGAGAAATAACTACGACAAGTACGAAAAATAGCAAGCGCTGCCGCCACAGCGCCAGCACCGCTAACCTGTTTATAATAAACTCAATATTTTGTTTCTAAAAGAACAAGAAAACACATGCATATTTCCAAAACACACAACCCTGAATCACATTATTGCAGGGAGCGCGTCGAGCTGTTCGTCCATCTCACAGTCCATGCACTGGCACAGCACCCCCGCAGGGTACCGCCCGACTCCGCATGCATCCTCGCTGCAGCGCACGCACGTGCGCTCCGCGTCGAGTCCCCACAGCGGGCTCGGCAGCTCGGGCGTCTCGAGCATTACAGAGTCCACCGCAATGTCCGCGCGCCCCCAGAGCCCGAGAGCCCGCAGCCGCTCGCGCAACAGCACGAACGGCGGCTGGCACGCGAGCGCGCAGGACTCCGCCTCCACCCGCACGGCCGCGCGCGCGTCGCTGGCGTTCAGCACACGCAGCGGGCGGCACGCTGTCTCGGATAGCGCACCTTCCGTGTCAGAGTACTTGCCGGACACACACGCGGTGCACGCCGAGGCGCCGGGCGATTCCGCAAACGTTCCGCGACGACACGCCGTGCATGTGTGTGATCCTAAAACCGCCTTGAATGTGCCTGGGGCGCAAGGAGTGCACTCTACGCCCGAGGCCGCAGTATACCCAGGGGAACACTTGCAGCTCGCGAGCGCGGAGCTGCCTGACACCGACGTGAAGTTTTCAGGACATGTTGTGCAAGTGAACGCTTCACTGGTTTCAGAGTACTTACCCGCAGCGCATGGTGAACATTGCTGTGAAATTGTGAACACAATAGAGTTGTCTTGTTGCCAATCTACGGGTGGTGGGCACCTAGCAATCCAACCACTTTTTTGATTCAATGTCCAGATGTCTGTATCCTTTGGACCAAAAAGAAGTGTTGTTTTAGAACCAATGGTATTGCCAACCCACCACCCGTAAAAATTGTCGTAATATAGAAATATGTTGCTGTTTAGTTTGAGGGCATAACGACCGTTGTACATGCTATCATAATAAAAAAATCCGTTCATATACGACGCGCATCCGGAGTTGGACTGTAATTTGGCTACAATAGGGCCACTGCTTCCTGGTGAACACTGACTCTTGCAAACGTGTGCAAGGCTCACTATGAGGGTTGTGAGCATACAGGTTTTCTGTGAGTGCATGACCGATGCGTCTCATATAAGCCGGATACAGGAGACCTGATTTATATTGCTTTTATTTTCATCAATAAATTATCTTCTTCATCTTAAGTATCATGATTGACAGACAAATGCAAGGGATCGCCGCTGGTTTTGCGTGCAGTGTAGCACACTGCGCGCTATGCCCCCTGCGCGCTATGCCCCCTGCGCGTCCAGCACCGTCACCGCCGCGCACGGCGCGCACGCCGTGGTGAAGCGGAACTCGGCGCTCGTGAACGTCGCGTTCGCGCGCCAGCCCGCGAGGCACGCGCGCTGGCACTCGCCTGTCGTCCCCGGATCGTGCCCCACCACCACGGCGCCCTCGCGCTCCTCGCAGAGCGCCGCGCGCGTGTTGCGCCCAGCGTCACACGCGAAGAACGCAAAGAAGCCCCCGCGCAGCACGCGCGTCTGCTCCTCGAGCACGAGCGCGCGCGGCCAGCAGCGCTTGCAGAGGCCGTCGACGTCGCGGAAGGCGCCGGCGACGCAGCGCGAGCGGCACGCGCGGGTACCCCCGGCGACGCCGAGCGCGGTCTCGAGCTCAGCGCGCTGCGCCGCGCGCAGCGAGGCGTTGACGCTGGCGCTGAGCGCCGCAAGCGCCACGAGCGCGGCCTCCGCCTCCGGGAAGACCTCGGCCTCGAACGCGCCGCGCGGCCCGCTCGCCGCGACGTACTCCTCGTCCGCCGCGTAGTCGCCGGCAATGCCCGCGGGCGTCTCGCGCCGCCCGAGGTCCGGGCACGCGACGCACCCGCTGTTTGCCGTTGCCGAGCAGTTGCGCCAGTGCTCCCCGGCGGGGCAGACGAGCGGGGCGCCGCACTCGACGCAGCGCCGCGCGCGGCCCTCACCGATCTCGAAGAACTGCGGGAGGCACGTCCACCTGCACGGCGCAGCGCCCGGGAGCTCGGCGCCCGGGGACCCTGTCGCGTCGAAGACGGCGCGCCCCTCGTCGACCTCTGTCTCTGTGCAGTTGCCGCATACCTCCGCCGCCCCAGCGTCGGGGTCTCCGGCCGCGCCGAGCGCCGGGCACCCGCGCAGGCGCCGCCCGGGGCCGCAGAGCGCCGCCTCTGCGCTCAGCGCAGGCGCGAGCCCTGGCGGCGGGCGCCCGGGCACGCCCTCGTCGCGGCACGGCGTGCACGCTGGCGGCGCGCCAGGCGCGCCCGCCGGGAAGAACCCAAGCTCGCACTCGGCAAACGCTGTGTTGGCCGCGAGGAAGACGAGTAGCTCCCCGTGCGAGAGCGCGCGCGCGCACGACTCCGGCGCCCCTGCCGCGGGAGCAGCGCGCGCGCGGAGCTCGGGCACCCCTGTTGGCAATGTCAGCGCACACTCGGCCCATGACCCACGCACCTGCGCACCTGAAGCTACAAGCGCGCACCCGAGCGGGAGCGCGTGCCAGCGCCCATCGGCCGCGCGAAAGAACAGCTGTGCATCGAACGTGCAGCCGGCGCCCTCTGGGCCGAGTGCAAGCGCGAGCGTCGCGTGCAGGCGCGGCCAGTCCTTCTCGACGGCCTCCGCCGCGTCTGCCGCGTTCGCGTCGGCCGCATCCACTTCTGCGGCGTCTGCCTCCGCCGCGTCGGCCTCCGGCGCCCCGCGCAGCAGGTGCGCGAGGCCCCGCCCCGCCAGCTGCGCGGCGCTCGGCACGCGCACGACCGCCTCACGCGCCGCCGCGTCCGCCGCGAGCAGGCGGCGCGCGCCGCCCGCCGCAGGGGCCCCAGAGGGGCCCACGCCCGCCGCGCCGACCGCGCCTACCACCCCAGCGCGCTCCGAGCGCGCCGAAAGCACCGGTAGCAGCTCCAGGTCGTCGACGCCCACGCTGGCGCTCAGCATCTCGTTCCACAGCGGGCGTGCGCTCTCGAAGCGCAGGTGCACGCGCAGCGCGCCCCCGTCAGCGTCGACGAGCGCGCGCTCGCGCCGCCAGTGCGCGGAGAGCAGCCCCTGCGCGTCTGCCGCCGCTTCCTGCGACTGCTCCGCTTCCTGTGTCTCCGCCGCAGCGAGCCCGTCTCCGACTCTCGCCGCCGCCTCCGCCTCCGCCGCCTCCGCCTCCGCCGACAGCATTCCGAGCGCCACGCCCCACAGGCCGTCGTCCTCGGTGGAGGCGCGCCGCGCTGCCTCGACCGCCGACCCGGGCGCAGGCAGTCCGCGCTCGCCGTCGTCTTCGACTGCAGAGCGCCGTCCGTATCGAGCCAGAACAGCGTCCACGTGTTCGGCGGCACCAGCGCCAGCACAGCGTGCCCCTCGCCTCCGGGGCAAGCGTCGCGCCCAAAGTCGACATTCTCAAGCGTATGCGTCGGGGGCTGCGTCCCCTGCGACACACAGCGCCCCACCGCCGCACCCCGACGCCCAGCAGCGTGCCACTCGGCACAGCCTACACGCAGAAGTAGCAGCCACGCGTTCCCCTCGGACGCCCCTGGAGTCGCGAGCGCTGCAGGCGCCGCACGCAGCAGCACAAGCGCCGCCTCGGGCGTCGGCACGCCCGTTCTCGAAGCGAAAAATTGCTCGTTGAGTGACGTCTCCGCGAACTGCAACAGACAGCTCGTGGCCCCGCCTGCCGTTGCCGGCAAACCCCACTCCTCCAGCGTCGCCCCGGCCGCGTCGCGCCGCCAGCTCCCTGCGAAGTCCATCAGCCGGTAGTTGTACTCAAAGAGCAACGGCCGTCCGTCCGCCAGCCCCTCCACCGGCCGCGGCGCCGCCCCGCGCCGCACGCCAAACGGCGCCACCTCCACCGTCAGCCACAGCCGCCGTATCAGCGTGCGGTCGCTCTGCGCGCGCGCCGCGCCCTCTGCGCCGAGTCGCCGTGTAAGTGCCGCGAGCACCAGGTAGCCTGCGCGCCGCAGCTGCGCCTCATCGCCCTCGTGCGCCACCATCGCAGGCGACACGCGCGCGAAGCCCGGGAGGAACACCACTTGCCGCCGGTACTCGAGCGTACGCGCGTCGAACGTGTAGTATACAGCGTCGCGCGCCGGCGCTGCCTCCGCCAGGGGCTCCTCTGCGGTCCCCGCAACCGCCGCCACTGCCATCGCCGCCCTGCCTGCCAGCGCCCGCTGCACGGCAGGCGACGCTCCCGTCTGCACGAAGCCGCGCCCGCTGAACGCGGAGGCCTGCGCCTCGCGCAGCGCCGCGCGGTCTCCCGCGAGCAGCTCGAAGCGCAGCTCGAACACCACCCCGAGCGTCACCACAACCCACAACTCTTCCCCGCCCGTCGCGCGCAGCAACGCCAGCGACACGAAGCCGGGCGCTAGCCCCAGCGTCTGTGCAAGCGTCGTCTCGGCACAGAGCACGCGCCCGCCAGACGCCTCCCGCGGCGCCGCGCACGCCAGCAGCTCCAGCGCCAGTGTGCCCACGCCAGTGCGCACAGCGCGCACGGCCACAGCCACCGCAGCGCCGCTTGCGCGCGCCGTCACGACGCGGCTGAAGCGCAGCCACGCCTCCTCCGCGTTCGCGCGTTCCGCATCGGCCTCTACTGTCTCCGCGGCCTCGGCAGCCTCAAGCTCCGCGCCCGCCCCGAGCGTCGCCGCGAAGCGCGCCTCCCCGAACAGCGCCCAGTTCGCGCCCTGCGCTTCTAGCAACTCCAAAAGAGCCCCGTCCGTGCCCCCGGTCGCCCGCGCCAGCACATACGCGCGCAGCCCCAGCTTCCCGCCGGCCACAAGCTCTAGCGCCGCCACCCACGCGTTCCCGTCGGCACGCCCGAGCACAGCGAAGCTCACCCAGCGCGCCGCCCCACTGTCGTATCGCACGCGCCGCCGCCCCCCCGGGCCCAGCGTCCACAGCCCCGCAGAGAACTCGGCCCGCGCCTCCAGCTGCAGCAGCGCCAGCGCGTGTCCGACACCGCCCACCTCCGCGAAGCCGGTCCCCAGCGCGCGCCCGGCACTCGCCGCGCCCGTCGCCTCGCCCGTCTCTGCCACCCACAGCGACTCCATGCCCTCGGTGCCCATGCACAGCACTCGCCGCTCCGTCGCCACAAGCACCGCGCACCGGCTGTACGCGTCCACCGCGTGCGCCTGCAGCGGAACCTCCGCCCGGTCCTCCTGGCTCGGCCCGCTCAGCACCCGCTCCAGCACTCCCCCGTCCACCGCCACATGCTGGTCCGCAGCCGAGAAGTTCTGCAGCCGCCGCAGCGCGCGCCGCTGGCTCCGCTCGACCGCGTCCGCAGACGCCGTCCCGAGCGCCACCTCCCCGACGTCGAGCGCCGCCCCCGCCACCAACGCTG
>Ga0255117_1000042_pt1 | contig 37935 bp, 30 predicted proteins | sample Law_Atlam_RepA_8_2_FD_188583 | JGI IMG/M metagenome (GOLD analysis project Ga0255117, IMG submission 188583) | Freshwater microbial communities from St. Lawrence River, New York, United States - Law_Atlam_RepA_8h | ecosystem: Environmental > Aquatic > Freshwater > River | place: USA: New York...
CCCTTGAGGAGACCTGGGAGGCCCGCTTAACCGCCGATCGCCTTGAGGGAGGCGAGGTAGTCGATCATGGCGCTGAACTCCTCGGCGGTGAGGCCGGCGGCGAGGCCTTCCGGCATCATCGACTTGGTATCGCGACGTTCGTCGCGGACATCGGCGCGCTTCAGCTTGGTCACCTGGCCGGCGACGTTGCGGAGCGTGATGACGCCGTCGGCTTCCCCGGTGACGAAGCCCATCTGCTGGGAGTCGTCCTTCATCTGGTAGATGACCGTCTGGAAACCTTGGGCCACGACCTTGTGCGGCTGGAGCACGGACTCGACGAGGTACTCGCGGGAGAACTTGGCGCCGGCGGAGCCGAGGTACGGACCCTTCTGCTCGGCGGTCGGGTCGACGGAGTGGCAAGCCACGCAACCCTGCTGGGTGTAGAGCTTCTGGCCGAGCTTCAGGTTGCCCTTCCCCTTCAAGCCGGCGGCGGTCGCGTCAGCGAGGGAGAGTTCGGCGAGGCGCTTGCCCTTGTGGACCGCGGCGGCCTTGCCCGCCTCGCGGGCGGCCTTGGCGGCGTTGATCAGGATCGTGTTGTCGCCGCCGATGGCCGCGTCGATGGCCTTATCGAAGCCGCTCAGGCCCAAGTCGGAGACGGCGAGGAAGAAACCGATGTCGCGCGGGTTCTTGTCGATTTCGGCCTGGACGGCTTTCTTCTGGGCTTCCTTGGTCAGCGGGCTGCTCAGCACGGTGAGGAGGGAGCGCCAGAGGATGCGGGAGTTGGCGTCTTCGGCCTTATTGGCGAGGGCGCGCAGCTGCTTCACTTCATTGCCGCGCTGGCCGTCGTTGACGAAGTCGTTGATGGCCTGCTCGACGCCGGCGGGGGCGCCCTTTTCCTTCAACCAACCGGCGAGCACCTGCACGCGCGGGGCGATGGCCTCGTTGCCCTCGAGCTTGGAGAGCGCCTTGTAGCAGTCGAAGCGTTCGTTCCAGGGACGCTTGGCGGACAGCGCGGCGTCGGTGAGGAGGGCGATGTCGGCCGGACGCAACGTCTGCGAAGCCATGGCGAGGCGAATCGGGTCCAGGCCTTCGAGCTTCAGCGAGGTCACCGCGATGCGGTTCTTCGCGAGGACTTCTAGGACGGCCATGCGGAGATTGCCGGGGAGCTTGGCGTAAGCGGCTTCGATGGCGGTCTTGATGCGCGGGGTCGCTTCCCATTCGGCGGGAATGAAGTAAGGACCGCGGTCATCCGGACGGGTGCTCCACCAATCCTTGTAGTTCCAAGGCTTCTCGACGTGGTAGAGGCGCGCGAGGGCGCCGATGGCGCCGGCGCGGAGGTCGGCGTCACCGGTCAGGCTGAGGGCGATGAGGCCGTCGACCGAATCATTGGTGTGGATCAGCTGCAGGGAGCGGAACGCGATGTAGCGCTTCGCCGGATCCTTGGCGGCCTCGAGGAGCGGCTTGGCGTGACCGAGGTGGCCGAGCGCGGCGATGGCCGTATGCGGGAGGCGGTAGTGCGCACCTTCCTCGACCTTGGATTCATCGACCGGCCAGGTGGAAGCGGCGTCGACGATGGCGGCGACCGCCTCCTTCGCGCCGAGGCGCTGGAGCCCGATGAGGGCCTGCAGCCGGACGCGGGCGTTGGCATCCTTCAAACCATCCACGAAGGGCTGCACCGGCACGCCGGCGAGTTCGGAGGTGCGGTCGGCGAGGGCGCGGAGGGCGAACTCCCGGACGACGTCGTCCTTGGTGAGGCCGACCAGACCGGGGGTCGAATCCTTCCCGAGCATCTGCTTGTAGGTGAAGATCGCGGCGACGCGGTGGTAGAGGTGCGCCTTACCGGCGGAAGCGAGGGCCAGGACGGCGGGAGCTTGGGCGACCTTCTTGAGGTCGATCAAGCGACGCGAAGCTTCGAGGCGCTGCACGGCGCTGTCGGAAGCGAGCAGTTGGACGAGCTCGGCGTCGCCGACCTTGTTCACGTCCACGTACTTGTGCGGGGTGACGCCGGTGGCGACGACCTGCTGGATCATGCCCTGCTGCTTCCCCTTGCCGAGGTAGCTGAAGCCGCCGGCGCGCCAGTCGGCGATGTAGAGGCGCGAGCTACCGTCGACGTCGATGTCCGTCGCGTTCTTGACCTTATGGAAGGTCTGCTGCTGGGCGACGAACGTCGCTTCGAACTGCTTGATCGGGTGGTTATGGATCGTGCCCGTGGTCCAATCGCAGGTGAAGAGCGTTTCACCCCAACCCTTCGGGAAGCCCGGCTCGCTGAGGTAGAGACCGCCTGTGCCGGAACCACCGCCGTAGTCGGCCAACGGGCGGGCGGTTTCGTCGTCGAAATTCTTGTAGAGGCGTGGGTAGCCGGCGTTGGCGAGGGCCGTGAAGTGGTGGAAGCGCGTATTCCAGCCCTTGCCGTCGTTGGTGTTGTCGCGGGAGAAGAGGTCGAGCGTCGGGGAGATGGCCGTGTCGCAGATGTTGCGGGTCATCTCGGTGTAGGTCTCGAGCTCGGAACCATCGGGACGGACGCGCATCACGCCGCCGCCGTAGAGCGTCACGCGCTTGCCGTCGCGGCCCTTGGCGCCGGCCTTTTCCTTTTCGTTGCCGGCCCCGAAGTCGCCGACCGCGATGTAGAGCCAACCATCGATGCCCATGCGGCAACCGTTGGTGGTGTGGTCGGCGCCGCGCGGGTGCTCGATGCCGCCGCCGAGGCCATCGACCAGGAGAATCTGTTCGTCGGATTTGCCGTCGCCGTCCTTATCGCGGAAGGCGGTGAGGAACGGCGGGTTGACCAGATAGAACACGCCGCCCACCCAGTGGCCACCGCGCGGGGACTCCACCTTGGCGTACTCGATCATGACGTCGGCCTTGCCGGCGCCCTTGGTGTCACGGGCGAGGAGGATGCGGCCCATGCCCTTGATATGACCGAGCGAACCGTTCTTGTCGGAAGAAATGTAGACGTCGCCGTTGGCGGCGGCCGCCACGGCCGTCGGGTAGATTTCGGGCTCCTGGGCAGTGCCGACGAACTCGCGGATGGTGAAGCCTTCGGGGACCGCGTGGGCGGCGGCGGCGAAGAACAGGAGACTCAGGGTAGGGCGTACCATAGGATGCGGGGGTGGAAGGTGTAGATGTAAGGGTTTCGCTCCTTGTTCCAAGACGGAATGACAAAAGAGGACCACGGAGGGCTTGCCCGAGGGTTAAACAGGCCTAACCCTCGAATTATGCCAGCCGCGCACCCCACGCTTTTCCCCCGACCACGGGAATTGAGCCTGCGCGGGGGCTTCTTGCCGGTGCCCGCCCAGCCGCATCCCACCGCCCAATTCCTGGCCGGGCTCCCGCAGACCATCGCCCAAGCGCAGGTGGCGCTCGACGCTGCCGCGAACGGAGCCTGCCATTGCGAGCGCGCCGCCCAACTAGGCGCCGACAGCTACACGCTCGCCATCCACAGCGAGGGCATCCTGCTCCGGGCCAGTGACGCGGCGGGCCTGCTTTACGGCGCCCAAACCCTACGGCAAATCCACGCGCAAAACCCCGACGCCCTTCCCTGCCTCGAAATCCTCGACGGTCCCGACCTCTCGGTCCGCGGGTTCATGCTCGATGTGTCGCGCTGCAAAGTGCCGACGCAGGCCGAGCTCCTCGACCTCATCCGCGCCCTCGGCCATCTGCGCGTCAACCAACTCCAGCTCTACGTCGAGCATACCTTCGCGTTCCCGGGCCATGAGGACGCTTGGCGCGACGCCTCGCCGCTCACGCCCACGGAGCTCCGCGAACTCGACGACGCGTGCGCGGCGCTCGGCATCGAACTCGTCCCGAACCTCAATACCTTCGGGCACATGGAACGCTGGTTGCGCCACCCGCGCTACCGCGCGCTCGCCGAATGCCCGCAAGGCTGGATCCATCCGCTCACCGGACAGTTCAAGGAATTTCCGGGCACCCTGAAACCCGACGACGCCTCCTTGGCGTTCGTGGCCGAACTCCTCGACGGCTACCTGCCCTGCTTCCGCAGCCGCCAGGTGAACATCGGCGGCGACGAGCCTTGGGAGCTCGGCCAAGGCTTCAGCAAGCAAGCCGTCGCGGCGCGCGGCAAACACCGCGTCTACCTCGAGCACTTGGGCCAACTCTGCGCCCTCGCCACGGCGCGGGGCCATACCCCGCAATTCTGGGGCGACATCCTCCTTGAGGATCTCGCCTTGGCGCAAGACGCGCCGCAGGACGCCTTGCCGGTGGTTTGGGGTTACGACGCGGGGCATCCCTTCGCCACGCAATGCGGACGGCTCCAAGAACTCGGCCGCGCCTACCTCGTCGCACCCGGCACGAGCGCGTGGCAAAGCTTCACCGGTCGGCTCGACAACGCGCTCGCGAATCAGACTGAAGCCGTGGGGAACGCCTTTCAACACGGCGCCCGCGGCGTGCTCGTGACCACCTGGGGCGACAACGGCACGCATCAACCATGGCCGACCGCATGGCTGCCGATGGCCGCGGGACTCGCCCAAGCCTGGAGCTTTCGCGCCAACCAAGAACCGGACGCCCGCGCCGCCTGCCGCGTGCTCGGCGGACTTGCCGAGGCCGATGCCTCCGCCGTCGCCGCGGCCCTCACGCACCTCGGTCGCCTGGATAACCAAATCGCCAAGGCCAACCGCAACAAGAGCCTCAGCTGGGATTTCCTCACCGCGCAACCTGCCGCCTTCGCCGGCTTCGTCGCGGGGGTCACCACCGAAGAGCTCACCCGCGCGCTCACTCACCTCGAGGCGAGCGCCGCGCTCGTTGACGCCATCGCCGACCCGCGCGTGCGGACGGAACTCTCCGTGGGCCGGGAACTCGCGCGCGCGGGCTTGCTCCGGGCCGCCGGCCAACCGCTCACCACGGAGGCGGCCCATCGGTTACGGGAACGCTTTGCGCAAGCTTGGCTGGCCCGCGCCCGCCCGGGCGGACTCGCCGAAAGCGTCGCGGGACTGGGCTTAGGCTAAACCTTATTTCGCGGCCGGGGTATCCTTCGCCGGTGCCGGCTTGGCGGGGACGACATCCCCGGAGACCACCTTCGTCCGACCCGCGGTCTGGTTCTGCGTGATCTGCACGTAGCCCCCACGGACCAAAGCCTTGGTGTAGGCCGCGTCCTGGGTGAAGTTCACGTAGGAAACCTCGGCGGAGCCGCGCGGACAGGTCACCGTCAGGACAGCTTCACCGGCCTCGTTGCGGCTCAACCGGATCGCCACCGTGCCGGCCACGTACTTCACGAGCCCCACCTCCGTGCGCACCACGCAGACGCTGCGGGCGCTCAACCAGCCGGTCTCGAGGTCGAGGCTGCCGCGTTGCAGTTCCATCTCGATGAGCGAGTAGCCACGCTCGTAATTGCCGTCACCCGTTTCGACGCGGTAAGGATTGCTTTGACCCTCGGGCTCACCGAGCAAGGTGAGGAAGCGCAGGCCGGAATTTTCCTGGAGGGTACCCGAGACACCGTTGAAGAGGCTGAAGGAAGCGGCGGCGGCGGCGGGGGTTTCGAGGGTCGTCCCGCGCTCCGTGTAGGAGGCCTTCTTCAGCAGGGCGACCTTGTTGGTGGCGCTGCGCATGATGACCGCGCCTTGGGCGGGAGCCACGAGCACCAAGCCGTCGTGGAGGCCAGACGCCGCCTTTTCGGCCGGTGCATAAGGCGAACCGGAGCACCCCGAAAGCAGACTCAGCGAGGTCAAAGCGGCAAGGGCGAGGAGTGAACGCATGCCGTCTTATGGTAACCTCCCCCGCCGGAGGCAATACGCCACTGACGCCAACGGGCTGAACCCGCCGGGTTGACTACGCCGCCGGACCACATGGAATGGACCCACTCCCGCGCGTGTCGACCCCACCCTCCACTCGACTCCTGATCCTCGGCTTGGCCTTTGCTTGGGCCGGCGTGGGGATGCATGCCGCCGATACCCCGGTCATCGGAGCGCCGGATGTTCCGGCGGCGCCCGCGCCGGGACCGAAAGCCCCCGACCTGCCGAACGACGCCCTCTTCGCCGGGTTCGTCCCGCACCTGCAATTGACGATCACCCCGGAGAACATCGCGAAACTGCTGAAGGACCCGCGCACGCTGGTGCCCCTGACGATGAAGGAAGTCGGCGGCGCGACGTACGAAAACTGCTCGGTGAAGATCAAAGGTTCGGTCGGGAGCCTCCGCCAGATCAACGAGGCCCGGCCGGGGCTTTCGATCCGCACCGACAAGGTCAAGAAGACGCAGGAGTTCCGGGGCATCGCCAAGTTCCAGCTCAACAACTGCGCGCAGGACAACACCTACCTGCACGAACAGATCGCCGGGGAGATGGCCCGCAAGGCCGGGATCCCGGCGTCGCGCTGCACCCATGCCTTCGTCACCCTCAACGGGAAAACCCAAGGCACGTACGTCCTGAAGGAAGGCTTCAACACCGAGTTCCTCCGCTACTTCTTCAAGAACACCACGGGGCACCTCTACGACGGCGGGCTCCACCAGGACATCCATCCGAACCTCGAGTGCGACCAAGGCGACCCGGCCGAAAAATCGCGCCTGACCGAGTTCGCGGCCGCCCTCGGCGAACCCGATGCCGCCAAGCGCGCCCCGCGCCTCGGCAAGATCCTGGATATCGACGCCTACCTCCGCTATCTGGTGATGGAGAACATCCTGGTGCACGGGGACGGCTATTCCTACCGGGCCAACAACTACCGCGTCTACGAAAACGTCGATGACGGGAAGTTCGTGTTCATCATGCACGGCATGGACAACGTGTTCGGCGTCGATGCGTGGGGTCAAAGCAGCGCACGGGCCTACATCCACGCCTCGCCGGTCAACGCGCCCCTCTACCCCGGCGCCAGCGTGACCGCGGTCGCGCAGGCGCTCTGGAGCTCCAAGGATGCCCCCGCCCTCCGCGAACGGTTCCGCCAGCAAAGCTTCCTCGTCTACGAAAAGGTCATCCGACCCATCGATTGGGGTCGGCGGACCGAACAAGTGGCGGCCGAACTGAAGGCCAAGCTCCAAACCATCGATGCGGGCGAGGCCAAGCGGTTTGAGCAGCGCGGTAAGGATGGCGCCAAGCAGGTCCGCGCCCGCATGGATTTCGTGAAGGCTCAGTTCGAAGATGCCTACCGGCTCCGCTCGCCGAGCGGCGGCAAGGCCTCCCTGGGCAATTACCTCTGGGTCCCGTCGGCCGACAAAGGCCAGGCCAAGGAAACCAACCTGGCGGGGAAGGATTGCTTCTACCTGCAAGCCGGCGCCGGCGGCCGCGCGGAGTTCCGGCTCCCGCTTTGCTTAGGCCCGGGACGTTACCGTCTGGAGGCAAAAGTTCAGCACAAGGGAATCAAGGCCGGCCCCGGCGACGGCGCCAAAGGCGCGCGCCTCCGCCTATCCGGCAATCCGACCGGTGCCACGAATCAGAGCTTCCTCGGCGACAGCCCCTGGAAGTCCACGACCCTCGATTTCACGGTCACCGATGGCGACCCAACGGTCATTGTAGAACTCCCGCCCGGCGTCGCCGGTGAACTCTGGCTAGACCGCGGCAGCGTGCAATTGGTGCGGCTCCCCTGAATCGGCCGAGTAGGGAGAAGGCCTCAAGGGCTTTCATAAAACTTACCTTATTCCCAATCGGTTCGAGGGGTTGACTCTCCGAAATCCCGGAGCCATTTTGACGACTCCCAGCCCACCTCAGCTTGGAACCGCTCCCCCCCAGCCCCACTCCTTTGTCACGTTCCGGTAACGCGTGGTGGGCTTGGCTGTGCCTGACGGCGGCGGCCGCCGCCCAAACCGCCCCGGCACCCGCGACCCCTGTCATCGGCGCGCCCGATGTCCCCGTTGCGCCGGTCATCGGGCCGAAGACCCCCGACCTGCCGCCAGATGCCCTCTTCGCCGGGTTCGTCCCGCGCCTGACGTTGATCATCCCCCCGGAAAGCATGGCGGCGCTGGCCAAGGACCCCCGCGCGCTGGTCAAGTTCACGCTCAAGGAAACGAACGGCCAAACCCTCGAGAACTGCTCGCTCAAACTCAAAGGCTCCGCCGGCAGCTTCCGGCAGATCAACGAAGACCGGCCGGGCTTCTCCATCCGGACCGACAAGGTCAAGAAGAACCAAGAGTTCCGGGGCTCCTCGAAATTCCAGCTCAATAACTGCGCCCAGGACGGCACCATGCTGCACGAGCAGATCGCGGGCGAGATGTCCCGCAAGGCCGGCATCGTCGCCTCGCGCTGCACGCACGCCTACGTCACGCTGAACAACAAGGTGCTCGGCACCTACGTGCTCAAGGAAGGCTTCAACGGCGAACTCCTCAGTTATTTCTTCAAGAACACCAGCGGCCACCTCTACGACGGCGGTTTCGTGAACGAGATCAACCCCAACCTCGAAGTCGACAAGGGCGACCCGGCGGAGAAATCCCGCCTGCTCGAGTTGTGCGGGGCGCTCGGCGAACCGGATCCCGCCAAGCGTCTGCAGCGCATGGATAAGATCCTGGATATCGACGCGTACTTCCGCTACCTCGCGCTCGAGCAGGTGCTCTGCCACTGGGATGGGTATTCCTTCAACCAGAACAACTACCGCATGTACGAGGACCCGGGCGCCGGGAAGTTCTACTTCCTCCTCCACGGGATGGACCAGGTCTTCGCCAATGATAATCGCTGGTACATCTTCAAGCCGCCGGCCAAGGCCGTGCCCAACGCCCTCCTCTTCGACAAGACGATGCGCGAGCGGGCCCGCACCCAGTTCTTCGGCGTCTATGAGAAGGTCCTGCGGCCCATCGACTGGCCGCGCCGCGCGAACGAAATCGCCGCCGACCTCAAGCTCAAGCTGAAGCCCATCGACCCCGAGGAATCCAAACGCTTCGAGCAACGCGGCAAAGATGCCGCCGGGCACATCAAGGCCCGCCTCGACGTCGTCAAGGCCCAGGTCGAAGACGCGTACCGCCTGCGCGGCGCCGGCGGCAAAGCCGTCCTCGGCGCGGCGAACTACGCTTGGACCTGGTCGACCGACAAGGGCGAAGCCAAGGAAGTGAACCTCGGCGGCAAGGATTGCCTCTACGTGAAGGTCGGCGCGGAGAAAGGCGCGGACTGGCGACTGCCGCTCTCGCTCTCGCCCGGTCGCTACCGCTTGGAGGGCAAACTCCAGTGGAAGGGCGTGAAGGCCGGCGCCGGCGACAACGCGAAAGGCGGTCGCCTCCGCGTCTCCGGCGTCGGGGCCGGCGACAACGCCAAGAACCCGCCCCTCATCGGGGACAGCCCGTGGAAAAGCGTCAGCGTCGATTTCACGGTCACCGATGCCGACCCCACCTTGGTCATCGAACTCCGGGGCGAAGCCGGCGAACTCTGGGCGGATCGCGGCAGCCTGACCGTCACCCGCCTGCCCTAAGCCCATGGATACCGCCGACCGCTTCGAGTACAAGTTCCTCATCCGCCGCAACCAGCGCGATGAGCTCCTCGGACAGTTGGCCGACCAGCTCCTGCCCGACACCCATGGTGGCTCCGATGGGCACTACCCGATCATCAGCCTCTACTTCGACGCGCCCGACCTGCGTTGCTACTGGGATAACTGGCGGGGCATCCCCTCGCGCCGCAAACTCCGCGTCCGCGTCTACGGCTCCGAGGACGGCGCCATCCCGCCCACGAGCTTCATCGAGGTGAAGCACAAGGCCGATGGGCGTGGCGTCAAACGCCGCATCCAGACGACCCTGGCGCAGGCGCTGGCCGTCACCCAAGGCGCGGCGCCGGACGCCTCCTTCTCCGCGCACGACCTCCGGATCGTGGAAGAAGTCCACCGCCTGCGCACCCTCGAACAATTCCGGCCGAGTTGCGTCATGCGCTATGACCGCCACGCCTACTTCCTGCACCTCCCCGAGGAAGCGGCGCTCGGCCGCGAGCCCCTGCGCGTGACCTTCGACCATGACATCGCGGTCCGCTTCGACGACCTGACGCCGACGATCGACGATCGAAAGTTCAACCAATACGTCCTGCCCGCCGACCACTGCATCATGGAGGTCAAAGGTGCCGGGGCCGTGCCTTACGCCTTCGCCTCCCGACTGAGTCGCCTGCAACTCTACCCGCGACAGTTCAGCAAATACAGCGAAGGCTTGCGCATCACCGGCCGCCACCTCTCTTTAGTCGCCTGACCCCTTTTTCCTCCCCCTTTACCATGCTCACCCCTCTCTTCGCCACCCAAGCCCAGGCCGTCGCCGAAAGCGACGGCATCCTCGATGCCCTCTTTGCCCCCGGGGCCCAACTGCAAGCCGCCGGCGCCAAGGAGATCATCTTCGCGATCCTCTTCAGCTTCGTCCTGAACAGCCTGATCGCGCTGCTCTACAAGGTCACCTACCGGGGCACGAAGTATTCGCAGGACTACGTCAACACCCTCATCATCCTCGGTACGGTCGTGACCATGGTGATCATGGTGGTGCACGGCAACAAGGAGATGGCTTTCGGCATGTTCGCGGCCTTCTCCATCATCCGCTTCCGCCGGACCGTCTCGCAGGCGCGCGACATCGGCTTCATCTTCTTCGCCATGGCCGCCGGCCTCGCGGTCGGCGCGCGGCAGTACGAATTGGCCCTCGTCACCGTCCCGCTCGTCTGCGCGGTCATCTACGTCCTCGGGGCGATGACCCTCTTCAGCAGCAAGCGCGGCTCGCACGTCCTGCGCATCCGCGTGGGCAATGACCTCAACTACGACCAAGCCTTCGCCGAGCCCTTCAAGCGGTTCGCGCTCACCCACGAACTGGTGTCGGCCGAGACCATCCAGGCCGGCATGATGACCGAGCTGGTCTACGAGATCACGCTCCATAACCCATCCGAACTGAACCTCTTCACGAACGCGCTCCAGCTGGCCAACGGCAACAACCGCGTGCTCATCACCAAGGCGAACGACCAAGTCGCCCAAGACAGCGACTGAGCGCCTCGCGGCAGCCAACCCCGCAAGCAAAAGGGACGTCCACGCGGACGTCCCTTTTCTTTGGGTGAACCGACCGGCTGGCGTCAGTCGCCGCCCTTGGAAGGCTTACCGGTGGAGGAGAAGAATGCCTTCACGCGGGCCCGGAGGTAATCGCGGTTCAGCTTGGCGATGACGTCCAAGGTGATGCTCTTCGGGCAATGCGCCTGGCACTCGCCGTAGTTGGTGCAGTTGCCGAAGCCCGCGTCATCCATGGTCTTCACCATGGCGAGGGTGCGGCGGTCGCGCTCGGCTTGGCCTTGCGGCAGGATGTTGAGGTGGTTGATCTTGGCGCCGACGAAAAGCATCGCGGAGCCGTTCTTGCAGGAAGCGACGCAGGCGCCGCAACCGATGCACTCGGCGGCATCCATGGCCTCATCGGCGATGGGCTTGGGCACCGGGATGTTGTTCGCCTCGGGGGCGGAGCCGGTGCGGACGGTGATGAAGCCGCCGGACTGGATGACCTTGTCGAAGGCGGAGCGATCGACGGCGAGGTCCTTGAGCACCGGGAAGGCGCGGGCGCGCCACGGCTCGACGGTGATCGTCTCGCCATCGCGGAAGTTGCGCATGTGCAGCTGGCAGGTCGTCACGCCCGGGATGGGCCCGTGGGGCATGCCATTGATCGTCATCGAGCACATGCCGCAGATGCCCTCGCGGCAATCGTGGTCGAAGGCGAAGGTGTCCTTGCCTTGGGCGATGAGCCGCTCGTTGAGCATGTCCATCATCTCGAGGAACGAGGCCGACGTCGGCACGGCCGGGAGGGCATGCTCTTCGAAGGCGCCGGGTTGGCCGCGGCGCTGACGCCAGACGCGCAACTTGAGCGCGAGGGTGTGTTCTTTTCCGTTGTCCTGGACCATGGTGATTACTTGTAAGAGCGGGTGGAGAGTTGGGTCTCCTCGTAAACGAGGGGTTCGGCATGGCGGGCCGGCAGTTGGCCATCGCCGCGCCATTCCCAGACGGCGGCGTGGGCGTACTGGTCGTCGTTGCGCTTGGCTTCACCGGCATCCTGATACTCGGTGCGGAAGTGGCCGCCGCAGGATTCCTCGCGGGTGAGGGCGTCGAGGCACATCATGATGCCGAAATCGAGGAAGTCGGCGACGCGGCCCGCGCGTTCGAGTTCCGGGGCGAGGGCGTCGCCCGAGCCGACCACCTTCACGTTCTTCCAGAAATCGTCGCGGAGCGCCTGCAGGTCGCGGATCGCGCCTTCGAGGCCGGCCTTGTCGCGGGCCATGCCGCACTTTTCCCAGGTGATCTTGCCGAGGGCCTTATGGTAGTGGCGCGGGGACTTCGTGCCGTTGATCGAGAGCAGCTTGGCGACGCGGTCGTTGACGTCCTTGACGACGGCCTTGAATTCCGGCGCCTCGACGGACGGACGGCTGCCGGGCTTTTCGCCGGCGAGGAAGTCGGTGACCGTGTAAGGCAACACGAAGTAGCCGTCGGCGAGGCCCTGCATGAGCGCGGAAGCGCCGAGGCGGTTCGCGCCGTGGTCGGAGAAGTTGGCTTCGCCGCCGACGAAGAGGCCGGGAACGTTGGACTGCAGGTTGTAGTCCACCCAGAGGCCGCCCATCGTGTAGTGCACCGCGGGGAAGATGCGCATCGGCTGGCGATACGCGTTCTCGCCGGTGATGTTCTCGTACATGTCGAACAAGTTGCCGTAGCGGGCGCGGACTTCGGCTTCGCCGAGGCGCTTGATCGCCGCGGAGAAGTCGAGGTAGACGCCGAGGCGCTTGCCGTCGACCAACTGGCCGACGCCGCGACCTTCATCGCAGACTTCCTTGGCGGCGCGCGAAGCGATGTCGCGCGGGGCGAGGTTGCCGTAGCTCGGGTACTTGCGTTCGAGGAAGTAATCGCGGGCCTCTTCGGGCACTTCGGAGGCGGGCTTGGCGCAGTCGGCGGCGTTCTTGGGCACCCAGACGCGGCCGTCGTTGCGGAGCGACTCGGACATCAAGGTGAGCTTGGACTGGTCTTCGCCGTGGACCGGGATGCAGGTCGGGTGGATCTGCGTGTAGCAGGGATTGGCGAAGCCGGCGCCGCGACGGTGCGCGCGGAACGTCGCGGTGACGTTGCAACCCTGGGCGTTGGTGGAGAGGTAGAAGACGTTGCCGTAGCCGCCCGTGCAGACGACGACGACATCGGAAGACCAGGACTCGACCGCGCCGGTGACGAGGTCGCGCGTGACGATGCCCTTGGCCTTGCCGTCGACGAGGACGAGGTCGAGCATCTCATGGCGGGTGTACATCTTCACGGTGCCGAGGCCGATCTGGCGCGAGAGCGCGGAGTAGGCCCCGATGAGGAGCTGCTGGCCCGTCTGACCACGGGCGTAGAAGGTACGGGAAACCTGGGCGCCCCCGAAGGAGCGATTGGCGAGCAAACCGCCGTATTCCCGGGCGAACGGCACGCCTTGGGCGACGCACTGGTCGATGATGTTCGTGGAGACCTGGGCGAGCCGGTAGACGTTCGCTTCGCGCGCGCGGTAGTCGCCGCCCTTGATGGTGTCCTGGAAGAGCCGGCGGACGCTGTCGCCGTCGTTCTGGTAGTTCTTGGCGGCGTTGATGCCGCCCTGCGCGGCGATCGAGTGCGCGCGGCGCGGGCTGTCCTGGTAGCAGAAGCAGGAAACTTCGTAGCCCATCTCGGCGAAGGACGCGGCGGCGGCGGAGCCGGCGAGGCCGGAACCGACCACGATGATGTGGTACTTGCGGCGGTTGGCCGGGTTCACCAGGCGGAGCTTCGCCTTATGGTTGTTCCACTTGTCGGCCAGCGGGCCGGCGGGGGTCTTAGGGTCGAGTTTCATGGGACTTACTTCAGGCAGCCGGTGAGGACGGCGAGAGGGATGGAGATGAAGCCGAGGGCGACGATCCAGGCGTAGAGGCAGGCGACGCCGTCGAGGCGGGAGCGCCAGCGCTCATTGCGCAGGCCCAGCGTCTGGAAGACGCTGCTGATCCCGTGGCTGAGGTGCAGGCAGAGCAGGACCATGCTGACGATGTAGAAGACGGCCACGGCCGGCTGCGCGAAACCCGCGATGACCATCTTATGGACGTTATCGCCGAATTCGACGCCACCGAGGGCGACCTTCCGGAAGGTGAAGTGGAGGAGGTGGAAGCCCAGGAAAGCCAGGATGACGATACCCGAGTAGGGCATCGTGCGGGAAGACAAGCTCGCGCGGCGCGTCGCATCCACGGCGGGTCCGCCGTCACGGGAGGCGCGGTTCTCCAAGGTCAGTAGGATGCCGGTCCAGATATGGGCGATGGTACTGAGGATCAGCACGACTCGTGCGCCCCAGAGGAGGCCGGGGTTGGCGTGCAACCAATGCGCATAGGCGTTGATGGCATCGGGGCCCTTGAACATCAGGAGGTTACCCGTCATGTGGCCGAGGACGAAGCCGGCGAGGACGAGGCCGGAGAGGGCCATGACAACCTTCTTCCCGATCGAGGCGGGACGGCAGCAGGAGCAACAGGAACTTGCGGACATAAGGGGAGGGGATGGGCGGACAGGGTGCCTAAGGCAAAAGCCATCAAATAGGCCGAGCGTCCTCTGCCCACCACGGACGGGGGTTTCGGGGGAGGTATTAGCCGAGGGCGAGGGAGCCGTGAAAATCGCTCATAAGCCGACCCGCCCCCTCCGCGAAGAGCCGGAAAAACCGCTTGCCTCCCTTTTGCGTCCCAATGACATACGAAAGTCCAGACCGGCCTACCGTCACGCGGACCAGCCGGTCTTATCTTTTTTGCCCAATTTACCACCTGCCCGACCTATTTTCATGAAGTACATTTTCGTCACCGGAGGGGTCATCTCCTCCCTCGGCAAAGGCCTCACCGCCGCCGCGCTCGGCGCCCTCCTCGAATGCCGCGGCTTGAAGGTCCGCATCCAGAAGTTCGACCCTTACCTCAACGTCGATCCGGGCACCATGAGTCCCTATCAGCACGGCGAAGTCTACGTGCTCAACGATGGCGCCGAGACCGACCTCGACCTCGGGCACTACGAGCGCTTCACCTCCGGCGTCCTCTCGCGCCTCAACAGCCTCAGCTCCGGTCAGGTCTACGAAACGGTCATCCAGAAGGAACGCCGCGGCGACTACCTCGGCAAGACCGTGCAGGTCATCCCGCACATCACCAACGAGATCAAGGACCGCATCCTCAAGGGCGGCGCGGGCGTCGACGTCCTCATCACCGAAATCGGCGGCACCACCGGCGACATCGAAGGCCTCCCTTTCCTCGAGGCGCTCCGCCAATTCCAGCACGACGCCGGCCGGGAGAACGTCGCGTTCCTGCATTGCACGCTCGTTCCTTTCATCAAGGCCGCCGGTGAACTGAAGACCAAACCCTCGCAGCAATCCGTCGCCAAACTGCGTGAAATCGGCATCCAACCCGACCTCCTCGTCTGCCGGACCGACCGCCCGATCGGTGAGGAAAACCGCCAGAAACTCTCGCTGTATTGCAATGTCGGCCTCGATTCCGTCTTCGAATGCCGCGACGTGGAGCACTCCATCTACGAACTCCCGCTGCAGCTCGCCGAGCAGCGCATCGACGAAGTCGTCGTCAAGCGTCTCGGCCTGAAGTGCGACCCGATCGACATCGCGCCGTGGCGCGAGATCGTCCGCCGCCTGCTCGAACCGAAGCACCGCGTGCGCGTCGGCGTCGTCGGCAAATACATCGAGCTGCAGGATGCGTACAAGTCGGTCTACGAATCCATCGTCCACGGCGGCATCGCCAACGAGACGGCGGTCGAGATCGTCCGCATCGACGCCGAAGACCTCGAGACCAAGGGCACCGCGCAGCTCGAAGGCCTCGACGGCATCCTGGTCCCCGGTGGCTTCGGCAACCGCGGCGTCGAAGGCAAGGTCATCGCCGCCCGCTTCGCGCGCGAACGGCGGATCCCGTACTACGGCCTCTGCCTCGGCATGCAGATCACCGTCATTGAATTCGCCCGACACGTCCTCGGCCTCAAGGATGCGCACTCGACCGAATTCAACCCCCAGACCACGAACCCGGTCATCCATCTCATGGAGTCGCAGAAGAACGTGGTGACCAAGGGCGGCACCATGCGCCTCGGCCAATATGACTGCGCCCTGACCCCGGGGAGCAAATCCCGCGCGGCCTACGGCCAGGACCTCATCCAGGAACGCCACCGCCACCGGTTCGAGTATAATGACGCATATCGCTCAAAACTGGAGGCGGCTGGCCTGCTCGTCGGCGGAACCAACCCCCAGAGCGGCCTCGTCGAGATCGTGGAGGTCAAAGACCACCCCTTCATGGTCGGGGTTCAGTACCATCCGGAGTTCCAGTCCAAGCCGAACCGCCCCCACCCTCTTTTTGCGGCCTTTATCAAAGCAGCGGTTGTGAAGTCCCAAACCTCTTGCTAAGTAGGTAGACGAATCAGGGTCCCCTGGACGCTGACAGGCTGGTACTGAGCGGAGAACCGCGGCGCGGTTTTTGCGCCACCCCCTTTTTTACCCCACCCCCATGTCCAACACCATCAACGCCGCCGGCACTTGGGTGCCGCGACTCCGTGAACAGGTCGCCCGCGTCGTCGTCGGCCAGCAATACCTGGTCGACCGTCTGCTCATCGGCCTCCTCGGCAACGGCCACGTCCTCCTCGAAGGCGTCCCCGGCCTCGCGAAGACGCTCTCGGTCCGTACGCTCGCGCAGACCGTCCAGGCGAACTTCGCGCGCATCCAGTTCACGCCCGACCTCCTCCCCGCCGACATCGTCGGCACGCTCATCTACGACCCGAAGTCCGGCGAATACAGCGTCAAGAAGGGCCCGATCTTCGCCAACTTCATCCTCGCCGACGAAATCAACCGCGCGCCCGCCAAGGTGCAGTCGGCCTTGCTCGAAGCGATGCAGGAGCGCCAAGTGACGCTCGGCGGCGAAACGCACCGCCTGCCGACCCCCTTCCTCGTCCTCGCGACGCAGAACCCGATCGACCAGGAAGGCACCTACCCGTTGCCCGAAGCCCAGGTCGATCGTTTCATGCTCAAGCTGAACATCGGTTATCCGACCCGCGATGAAGAGCGCAAGATCCTCGATGCGATGGCCACCACGCAGCCGAAGCTCGACGTGACCCCGGTCATCTCGCAGCAGGAAATCCTCGAGGCCCGCCAGGCGGTCGACGCCATCCACGTCGCCGACCCGGTGCGCGACTACATCGTCTCCCTGGTGCTCGCCACCCGCGGACACCACGAAGGCGGCCCCGACCTCAAGAAGCTCGTCCAGTTCGGCGCCTCCCCGCGCGCGACCATCAACCTCACCCTCGCCGCCAAGGCCTGGGCCTTCCTGCAGGGGCGCGACCATGTCACGCCGCAGGACATCAAGGACATCGCGCCCGACGTGCTCCGTCACCGCCTCATCCTCACGTATGAAGCGGACGCCGAAGGCGTCGACGCCGATGCGATCGTCCGCCGCGTCCTCGACGCGGTGAAGGTCCCTTAATCCTCCCGCCGCCCGCGCCCCGTGGACCCCGTCGTCCCGACTTCCGCCCAGGACACCCTCCGCCGCGCCCAGCGCGTGGAGGTCGTGGCCACGCGCATGGTCAACGACGCGATGGTCGGGGCCTACCTGTCGCGCTACAAGGGCCGCGGCACCGACTTCGAGGAGCTCCGCGAATACGTCCCCGGTGACGACGTCCGCGCGCTCGACTGGAACGTCACCGCCCGCACGGGCAAGCCGTTCATCCGCCTCCACCGCGAAGAACGTGAGCTCACGATGGTCATGGCCGTCGACATCTCCGGCTCCGCAGGCTTCGGCTCCGGCCGCGTGACCTTGCGGGAACGCGCCGCCGAAGTCGCCGCCGCGCTCGCCGTCTCCGCGCTCAAGGCCGGCGACAAGGTCGGGCTCCTGCTCTTCACCGACCGGGAAGAACTCTGGGTCCCGCCCAAGAAAGGCCGGCGCCATGTGCTCCGCCTGATCCGCGAGGTGCTGGAACACCCGCCGCTCGCCAAACGGACGGCTTTCGCCACGCCGATGCGCCGCCTCGCGCGCGCGCTCAAGCGCCGCGCCATGGTCTTCGTGGTGTCCGACTTCCTCGCCGGCCCCGAAGGCGACGACGCCATGGCCGCCGCCGTCGGTGAACTCAACGCGCGCCACGACACCGCCTGCGTGCAGCTCGTCGACGAACGCGAACACGTCCTGCCCGACGTCGGCATCGTCGCCCTGGAAGACGCCGAAACGGGCGAGATCCGCGAGGTCGACACGAGTTCCGCCAGCCTCCGCGCCCGCTTCACCGCCGCCGCCCAAGCGCGGCTCGCCGCCACGGGCGCCGCGCTCGGTCGGGCCGGCCTCGATGTCGTGCGCCTCGACGCCGAAGCCTCGGTGGCGCCCACCCTCAGCCGCTTCTTCGAGCGTCGCCGCCGTCGCCGATGATCTTCCTCGCCGCCGCCGACGCCCCGCTGGTCCTGCAAGGACCCCGCGCCACCATTCCGCCCGGCTGGTGGGAATCCTACTGGGGCGTGGTCGCCTTCGGCGTCGCGTTGGTCGTCGCCCTCGCCCTGCTCGAGTTCGCCCGCCGCCGGCGCCAACGCCCCGCGCTGACTTCGGCCCAGCAGCTCCTCGAACAAACCTTGCAGCAAGCGGCCCGCACCTCCGGACCCGCCGCCGCCGCCTTGGTGTCCCGCGGCCTCCGCGACTTCCTCGCCTCGACGGATGCGCAGCTGGCTACCGGCCTCTCGACGGAGGAACTCGCCGCCCGCCTGGCCGGCCTGCCGCTTTACCTGCCCGCCCGCAGCCTCTTGCTGACCGCGCTGCAAACCGCCGACCTCGCGAAGTTCGCGGGCGCCACGGCCTCGCCGGACATCCTCATCACGCAAGCGCGTGAAGCCGTGCAGCGCGTCGAAACCGCCCGCCGCGCGTTCGCCGCCGCCACCCCGACCCGCCCATGAACGAACTTGGCTTCGAATTCGAACACCCCTGGGTGCTGCTCTTCCTCGCGCTGCTGCCGCTCTATGCGTGGCTGCGCGGAAAATCCGGCCAAACCGCCGCCCTCCTCTATCCCGATGTCGGCCTGTTGCGCGCCGTGTCCACCCCGGTCCGCGAAGCGGCCGGCTCCCTCCGCCTTTTCCTGCGTCTCGCCACCGTGGCGACCCTCATCGTCGCGATCGCGGGCCCCCGGACGGTCAGCAAGGAGATCGAACGCGAAACCGAGGGCTTGGACATCATGCTCGTGATCGACCTCTCGTGGTCGATGATGGCGTTGGACATGAGCACGCCGCGGGAAGAAGTCACCCGCTGGCAGTCAAGCATCAGCGTCATGCAGGATTTCATCTCGAAACGCCCCGACGACCGCATCGGCGCCGTGGTCTTCTCCGGCAAACCCTACCTCCTCAGCCCGATCACCATCAACCGCGACTGGGTCAGCAAAGGCATCGACCGCATGCACATCGGCATCATCCGCGAGGCGGGCACGGCGATCGGCGACGGCGTGGCCATGGCGCTCGATCGCATGAAGAACCTGAAGGGGAAGAATTCCAAGGTCCTCATCCTGCTCACCGACGGCGACGACAACATGAGCAAGGCGATCCTGCCGGTGCCGTCGGCCGAACTCGCGGCGGCGCTCGGCATCCGCCTCTACACGGTCGGCCTCGGGAAGAACGAGTCGACGGTGCTGCCCCAGTTCGACCTCCGCACCGGCCAGATCATCCGCGACCCCTTCGGCAAGACGATCCCGATGCAGACCATCAACCCGGCGAACTACGAGATGCTGGAGAAGATGGCGAAACTGACCAACGGTCGCTTCTTCCGGGCGCTGGACAAGGACGAGCTGTCCCGGGTCTACGAGGAAATCAACCGGCTCGAGCGGACCGAGGTGAAGATCCGCGAGAGCGTCACCTACGAGAGCCATCGCCACGCTTGGATCGTCGCGGCCTTCGCCTTGCTCCTCGCCGAGCTCCTCATGGGCCTCTACCGCCCACGCGCGCCCTGATCCATGGACTTCGCCGACTTCCATTTCGAGACCCCGTGGCTCCTCGCCGTCGCCGCCGTCGTCGCGCTGGCGGGGTTGGCGGGACTGCGCTGGACCGAGCGCCGCCGCCGCTTGGGCTTGGCGTCCTTCGCGGCCGAACGCCTCTTGGGCCGCCTCACGGCCGGCTACTCCACCACCCGTCGCCTCAGCAAGGACCTCGCGGTGACCACGGCGATCGCCTTGATCGGCGTCGCCTTGGCCGGCCCGCGGTGGGGCGTCGAGATCACCGAGCAACGCGCCACCACGGAGGATGTCGTCTTCGTGCTCGACGTCTCGAAGTCCATGCTCGTCGGGGACATGCGCCCCAACCGCCTCGCCCGCGCCAAGGCTTCCATCGCGAACTTCGTGCGGCGCAAGGGGACCGGCAGCGTCGGGCTGGTGGCGTTCTCGGGCCAAGCTTTCCTGCAGTGCCCCTTGACCCGCGACTACGACGCGTTCTTCCGGACCTTGGAGGAAACCGATACGGCGAGCATCCAGGTGCCGGGCACGGACATCGGCCGGGCCCTGGAGGAGGCCGAGGCGGCTTTCGCCAAGAACCGCAACCGCAAGCTGGTCCTGATGCTCACCGATGGTGAAGACCTCGAAGCTGGCGGCGTGGATGCCGCGAAGAAGCTCGCCCGCGAGGGACTGGTGGTCCACAGCATCGGCGTCGGCACGCCCGCCGGCGGTCCGATCACCGTGATCAGCGCGCTCGGCTCCCCGGACACCCTCAAGGACGCCGAAGGCGAAGAGATCCGCAGCCGACTGGACGAAGCCACCCTCACCAAGGTCGCGGAAACCACCAATGGTCGGTTCGTGCGCCTCGGCCAAGCCGGCGAAGGCATGGAAGCGCTCCGCCTCGCGATCCAGGCCGGCACCGACGGCACCGGGACCACGCGCCGCGGCGTCCCGCGCGAAGAATGGTTCCTGTCGCTGGCCCTCGCCCTGATCGTCCTCGAATCCCTTCTGTCCACCCGCCGCACGTCCTCCCGATGAAAACGCTCCTCCCCCTGCTCCTCATCGCCGCCACGGCCCTCGCCGCCGAGAAGGCTCCCGACGAACTCGCCCTGCTGGATACGCGCGAATTGCACAACCGCGGCACGCTTCGCCTGCAGCAAGGCGACCTGGTCGGCGCGGAAGAAGCGCTCAAGGCCTCCTTGGCCCGCAACGACGACGTGCTGCGCCTGCCCGCCCTGCACAACCTCGGCCATGTCCGGTTCGGCCGCGGCAAGGTCGCCCTCGGCGGGAAGACCGTCGGGGATGTCACCGAACTTTCCATCGCCCGCTCCTACCTCGAGGCCTCCGACGCGGACATCTCGGACATGCAGGACCAGATCGAGATCATCGACAAGGCCAAGGCCGACGGGAAGGAACCCGACTACATCCCGGCGGTCTCCGCCCTCGGCGGCGGCATCGGCACCTACCGCACCGTCAAGAAACTCATCCCCAAGGAAGAAGCGATGGTCGCGAAGCGCGCGGGCGTCATCGCCAGCTGGGTCCGGTCCGTCGGCGATTTCCGCGGCGCCCACGAACTCGACGGCCAAGACCAGCCTTCGCTCCAGAACGCCGAGGCCATCGAGGAACTCCTGCGGGCCCTGAAGAAGGAAACCCTCGCGCTCGAGGAAACCATCGCCGACCAACGCAAGAAGCAGGAAGAACTCCGCAACGTCATCCGGGAACTCGCCAAGCGCATCCCGCCGGACAAGCTCCCGCAGAACGCCGAAGGCGAGGGGGATGACGACGAGAATTTCCTCCCCGAAGGGATGCAGAAGCCGAAGAGCGGTACGGGCGGGCAGACCGAGCCGCGCGAAGGCGCCGAGAAGCGCATGACCGAGCAGGAAGCCCGCAGCTCGCTCGAAAGCCTGAAGGGCGAGTTCGGCCGCAAGATGCCGACCAGCGACAAACCCGGCAACGGCCCCGGCGGGAACAAACCTTCGAGCGAGGCGAAGAAGAAGGATTACTGAGATGCGCGCCTTCTTCGCCATCCTCGCCGCTTTCGTCGCGCCGAGCCTCGTCCAGGCCGAGAACCACGTCACTTGGGAAATCACCCCCCCGGTCTGCGGGCCGGGCCAGCCGTTCCGCCTCCAGGTGCGGATCGAGTCCGACGATGTCCTCGGCCCGGCCAATCAAGTGGGCAAGGAAATCAAGCCGCCACGCGGCATGGCGCTCCGTTTTTCCGGCCAGTTGTTCCGGGCCAACGCCACGGAGGCCACGCTGAACTTCTCGGGCGTCGCCCCGGAAGACGAGGGGACCTACGTGCTGCCGGGCTTCAATGCGCGCTTCCCCTCGCAGGTCGTGGCCGTGCCCGCCATCACCCTCATCGTCAGCGGCAAGACCGGCTACCGCAAGGAAGGCCGCGCCCGCGCCGAGCTCGTCCTGCCCGACCGCACCTTTTACGTCGGCGAAAAGATCGCCGGTCGCGTGGTCATGCGCGGCAGCGAACAGGAGACGGTGACGGGGACGTTCGGCCTCGAATGCGAGGCCGAGGGCTTCAACTTCCAGACGGAGGGTTCGGCTTTCACCCAACCCCTGCAGGACGGACTTGGCCTCACGAAAACCTTCGACCTCACGCCGATCCGCGCGGGCCAAGGCGAATTCAACCTGAGCGGGATCATGCTCGTGAACACCGGCGACCGGATCAGCTCGCTCAGCACGTCCGGCCGGGACCGGCCGTTCAACTTCCGCCGCAAGCTCACCGTTGAGCACGTCCCGGAAACGGGTCGCCCGGCCGACTGGGGGGGCTCCATCGGCAAACTAGAGGCCACGCCGCCCGACCTCTCCAACCGCTTCCCGGAGGTCGGGGAGCCGATCAAACTCAAGCTCACGCTCGTCGGCGAAGGCAATTTGGAACGGATCGTCGCCCCCGAGCTCCCCGGCTCGGACAGCTGGGACATCGCCTTGGCCCCGGAGCTGCGCCAGCGCCGCGGCGAAGGTCGGCGGACCTTCATCTACACGCTGGTCCCGCGCCTTCCCGGCGACCTCAAGACCCCGGTGATCCGCTTCGCGACCTTCAACCCGGACAGCAAGAAATTCGAGTCCGTCGAGTTCATCTCCGTCGCGGTGAAGGTCAGCGGCAACGCCCCCGCCAAGGTCGAACTGGTCACGATGGACCCCTCGGCCAAGATCGGCGCCCCGGCGGCCAAAATGATCACCGGCCTGCTCACGCCCACCGTGGCCGCGGGCACGAAGGGCGTCGCGAAGATCGAACCCCTCGCCGCCTCCCAGCCGTTCTGGCTCTCCAACTCCGCCGCCTTGGTGACCCTCCTGCTGGCCACGTTGGTCATCAGCGTGGTCGGTTACTTCGCGGCCCATCCCGAGATCTTGATCCGACGCCGCGCGCGGGGCGCCCTCCGGCGGCACCGTGCCGCCGCCCTGGAGGCGCAACGACGCCAGGATTACGCCGCCTACGCCCGGGCCATCACCCAAGGCCTGCGCGCCGGCGCCGCGCCGCTCCTCCAAGCCGAGCCGTTGGCGCTGACGCAAAGCGACATCCTCCGCGCCTTGCCCTCGGCGAACCTCACCCTCTTGACCGCCGTCTTCCTCGCGGCGGATGGCGCGAAATACGGCGCCAAAGATGGCGCGCAAGCCATCGCCGAAGACGCGCAACTGCAGGCCATGCTCAATACCTTGGAGGCGCAACTATGAGCCGTTTCCTGACGCTGCTGGGACTTTGCTTCTGGGGGGTGACCGCGCCCCTGCGGGCCGGCGTGGGCGAAGCCGCCTACGAACGCGGCGACTACGTCGAGGCCCTCCAAACCTGGCGCGCCCAGGCCGAACAGAACGGCGTCACCGCCGAATTGCTCGCCGCCATCGGCAACGCCGAGTGGAAGTTGGGACATAAAGGACGCGCGATGATCTGCTGGGAACGCGCCTTGCTCCTGAGCCCACGCAATCCCGTCGCGCTGGCGGGGATCAAGCACGCGCAAGGTGCCGGCGGCACGGATCGGCCGACGCAAACTTGGTCCGAGAACTACGCCGCCTTCCTCGGCGCCGACCTCTGGCTCATCCTCGGGGCGCTGGGCTTCTGGGGCACGCTCTTGGCGGTCCTCGTGCCGAAGCTTCGCCGCCAGCCGATGGGTGACTGGACGCAACGCATCCTCATCACCAGCGCGACCTTGTTCGCCCTGAGCATCCCGGGACTTTACGGGGCCTACACCCTCGCCAGCCGGGCGGTGGTGCGCCGCACCGACGTCGCCGTCAAGTTGACCCCGACGGTCCTGGGCGAAGCCTTGAATGGGACGGCCGAAGGGGATGTCCTCCGCACGGGTCGCAAGTTCAACGGCCACACCTTCATCACTTCCGCCGACGGCAAGGGGGGCTGGGTGAAGTCGACCGAACTTGAACCCATCTGGGGCGGGGGCTTGCCGATCAACCTCGACCAGATGCAGGCCCCTTAAGGGTTTGTCCTTGGACAATTTCGCGTCGCGGGTTTGGATAAACCCGTGCGCATCCTCGATCGCCATGTCTTGACCGAGACCGCCGTTGCCGGCGGCGTGGCCTCTGGGGCGTTCATCTTCGTGCTGGCGGCCGGCAACGTGCTCAGCCAAATCGCCGCCGCCATCGCCGCCGGCCGCGTCACCGCGTTCGAGGGACTGGAATTGATCGGCCTGCTCTTGCCGGGTCTCATCCCATACGTGCTCCCGATGGGCATGCTCACGGGCGTGCTCATGGCCTTCGGCCGGATGGGGGCGCAACACGAGCTGACGGCCATGAAGGCGGGGGGCTTGAGCCTGCTCCGCATCGCCGCCCCGGCCCTCTTCCTCGCCGCCGGGTTGGCGCTCGCGGCCGCCTGGATCAACCTCGAGGTCGCCACGCGCTCCAACGATGAATACCGCCGCATCCTGATGGGCTCGGTGAAGGAGAATCCGGCCAGCCTCATCACGCCGGGGGAGATCAACCGCCAGTTCAAGGGCCTGATCATCCAGGCGCGCGAACGCAATGGGCCCGTGCTCCGCGACCTCTGGATCTGGCGTCTCGACGCCGAGGGGCGGCTGTTCGAGACCATCCACACCGCCGAAGGCCGCCTGACGAAGGTCGATAAGCCCGACGGTTCCGCGGTGCTGCGCCTGGTCGCCATTTCCGCCCAGGTCGATACCCGCCGGCCGGGCGACGATGGCTTCAAATTCCCCTCCGTGACCAAGGAGGCGGGGCAGGCCCCGTTGGAATTCCCGGTCAGCGGCGTCTTCAAGGAAGGCAGCGGCTACGAGAAGAAGCTGCGGTGGCACACGACGTCGGAATTGCTCGCGCTCATGGACAAGGGCTGGCAGGTGCCGCCGAACGCCACGCCCGCCCAAATCGCCGAGGGCCGGATGATGCCGCGCACGCAGCTCATGTCGCATTTGGCTTCCGCGTTCTCCATCTTCTCGCTGGCCCTGCTCGCCGTGCCCTTGGCCGTGCGCGTCGGCCGCTCCGAAACGTTCGTCAACGCCGCCGTCGCCCTCGCCGTGGCGCTGAGCTACTACGTGCTGAGCTCCGCGGCGGCGTGGGTCAAGAACCCGGTCTACCGCCCCGACCTGCTGGTCTGGCTGCCCAACCTGATCGTCATCATCGTGGCGGTCGCGCTGCTCCGCCGCGCCTCCAAGCACTGAGAGCTCAGCGGTCGCGCTTGTACCAGCGGAAGAACGCCAAGGCCATGTTGACCAAGGCGAAGACCTCGTTGAAGCCCTTCATGATGGACGCGCCGAGGATCATGTCCGCGGTGGCGGACAGCGAAGTGATCCGCGGGGCCAGTCGATAGGTCTCGTAGATGGGGTGCTCGCCGAAGATGAGCACGGCCCAGATGGGCAGGTCGGCGATCATCAGGAGGAAACAGTAGATCATGGCCCCGCCGAAGCTGATGCGCGGCAGGATGCGGGAGCGGGACACGAGCGGCCAGACCATGAGGATGGCCGGCAGGAACATCGACCAGTGCTCGATGACGTGCAGGGTGCGGTCGCTCAAGGCGGCTTCATACAGTTCCGGAAAGTGCCACACCGAAAAATTGAAGTTGAAGATCAAGCCGGCCACCAGCGGATGCACCAGGAAGCGGGCGACCTTGAGCAACCGCGGGCGGGCCTCCAGGAACGGATCCGTCAACTCCGGCGGGAGGCCGAGGACGATCAGCGGGGCCGCGATGTAGATGAGCAGCATGTGCTGCAGCATGTGGGCGGAGAAGAGGAAGGCTTCGCCGATCTGGTCGAGGGGGGAACCCACCGCGATATAGGCGACCACGACGCCCAGGTGGAAGTAGATCGCGTGGTTTCGCGGGTAGGCCGCCAACCCCGGCGCGCAACGGGCCCGCAGCGGGCCGCAGGCCAGCGCATACGCCCAGGACACGCCGACCACGAGGAGTAGCAGGAGGGGCTCGGTGTGCCAGTGAAGCGGTACGGTCATTTGGGTTTGCTGAGCTTCAATACCCAATCGGGATCCGGCTCGGCCGCAAACCCGGAGAACCGATGGTTGCGGCGGAGCGCCCCCGCTGAGCGAGCGAACCCGAAGGCGCTCGGGTCATGGCCGCTCCCCGCAGGTCCCTTGCGTTGGGAGGATGGCCACATCCCACCCTTGGCGCCAAACCTGGGCCGCCTGCGCGACCCTCGGAAAGCAGGAGGCTCCTCCCGCCGGCACCCTGCACCGATGCACAGGCAAGCCAACCGGAAGAGCCTCAGCCGGCGCATCGGCCGGGATTAGCTAAACCACTTCGTATCGATATCCTGAACGGAGAACAGCGCCAGGACCGCCGCATAGGTCGCGAACGCGAGCACCATGCCGCACATGAAGATCCAGAACAGGAGCTTGTGGTCGTAGATCAGGTGCATGAACCACAGGATGACCGCGAAGAACTTGATGGCGGACATCAGCGAGAGCGCCGTCAGGATGACCGGCATCGGCATGGGGAGGAAGATCAGGACGATCTCCGCGCCGGTGATGGCGGCCAGCCAGAGGGCCAGCGTGATGAAGTGGTGGTAACGGCGGACTTCTTCGGCGAGGAAGTCAGGGTCGTGGGCGACGGCTTCGGACATGGCTTAGGGAGAGCTTGGGGGTTATTGGGCGAGCGGCAGACCCGTCCCCCAGAAGCCGCTCGGCCCGAGGTATTCGACGAGGTAGACGACGGTGAAGATGATGATCCAGACGATGTCGACGAAGTGCCAGTAGAGGCCCGCGACTTCCACGTCCAGGCCGCCCATGTGGCCGGTCAGCTTGCCGGTGAAACTATAGAAGTAGAGGAGGATGAGCCAGAGGATGCCGATGGCGACGTGCGTGCCGTGCGTGCCGGTCAGGACGTAGAACGTCGAGCCGAAGACGCTGTTCTGGATGGTCAGGCCCTCATGGAAGAAGTGGGTGAACTCGTAGACCTGGCAGCCGAGGAAGATGAGGCCGAAGAAGATCACCCCCAGCACGTTGCGGCGGAACGACTTCAATTGGCCCTTGTGCATCGCGGACACCGCGAGCGCCATCAGGAACGACGACATCAGCAGGATGAACGTCGAGAAGGACGTCAGCTCGATGTTGAAGAGCTTCTGGATGAACTGCTGGTGGCCTTCGGCGTCGGTGAAGCCCGTCGGGTAGAGCTTGCGGTAGAGCAGGTGCGTCGAGATCAGCGTCCCGAAGAACATGCAGTCCGAAGCGAGGAACAGCCACATGATGAGTTTCTTGTGGTCGATCCCCGTGGAGGTGGGAGCGTGCGCGTGGGTCGCGTCGGCGGCTTGAGACATGGTGCTGAAGATTGGAAGTGGCGAGGGAGGTGATCAGTAGGCCGAGGATTCGGCCTTGGCCTGGGCGGCCGCGCCGTGCGGATCGGACGGGGTCTTGAGCATGTAGCCGCCGGGACCTTCGAGGGCCCAGAGCCAGATGCCCATGAACATGACGCCGAGGCCGGCGATCACCATCCAACCGGCGTGGGGCATCCCCATCGCCATCATCGGCATCCCGAAGCCGATGATGAGGAAGCCGAAGCCCGCGAGGAGCGGGAACCAAGACTGGCTCGGCATGTGGACGCCGGCTTCGCCGCCGTCGTTCTCGTAGGTCAACTTGTGCACGCCATGCTTGTGCTCGAAGAACACGTCGCGAGAGGCGACGATCGGGCTGCGCGCGAAGTTATACTCCGGCACCGGGGACGGGAGGGACCATTCGAGCGTACGGCCGTTCCAGGGATCGCTGGCGCACTTGACGCCCTTGAACGCGGTGTAGACCAAGTTCACGAAGGCCAGGAAAACGCCGATCCCGAGGATGAAGGCACCGATGGTCGCGACGTAGTTCCAGGTCTCCCAGCCGTTGCCGGCATGGTAGGTGTGGGTGCGGCGCGGCTGCCCCGCGAGGCCGAGGTAATGCATCGGGCCGAAGGCGAGGTTGAAGCCGAGGATGACCATGCCCGTGGCCAGGTAAGCGATGCCGGCGTTGGGCATGCGACCGAAGATCTTCGGGAACCAAAAGTACAGGCCACCCATCAGGCCGAGGAGCACGCCCCCGAGGAGCACGTAGTGGAAGTGCGCGATGACGAAGTAGCTGTCCTGCTGCTGGGCGTCGGCCGGAGCGGCCGAGTGCATGACGCCGGAGAAACCGCCGCACATGAACATCCAGATGAAACCGAGGGCGAGGACCATCGGCGGGGTGAAACGGATGCGACCGCCCCAGATGGTGCCGAGCCAATTGAAGATCTTCACGCCCGTCGGCACGGCGATGGCCATGGTGAGGAGCGAGAACGCGGCGGTCGGGATCGGGCCGAGACCCGTGGTGAACATGTGGTGGCTCCAGACGGCGAAGCCGAGGAAGCCGATGACCGCGCCCGAGAACACGATGATCGGGTAGCCGAAGAGGGCCTTCCCCGTGAAGGTCGGCAGGATTTCGGAGACGATGCCCATCGCCGGGAGGACGAGGATGTACACTTCCGGGTGACCGAAGATCCAGAAGAGGTGCTGCCACAGGACGGGCTGGCCACCGGCGGAGGGATTGAAGAAGTTGGCGCCGAATTGGCGGTCGAACATCAGCTCGATCAAGGCGACGGTGATGGCCGGGAAGGCCAAGATGATGAGGATCGAGGTGACGAGCGTCATCCAGGTGAACACCGGGAGGCGCATCATCGTCATGCCCTTGGCGCGCATGTTCACGATGGTACAGATGAAGTTGAAGGAGGCCGCCAGCGAGGCGATGCCGAGGATCTGGATGCCGATGATCCAGAAGTCCGTGCCGACGCCGGTGAAGCGCGGGGCCTGGAGGGCGGCGTTGGCCTGTCCGAAGGTGCCCGAGAGCGGCGCGTAGCTGAACCAACCGTTGGCCGGGGCGAAGTCGGTATAGACCAAGGCCTTGTGCCAAGCGAAGTTGTCGAACCAACCGGCGAGGTGGGCGAATTCGAAGAGCCAGCTGCCGTTGAGCACCATGGCGCCGGCGACGAACGTCCAGAGCGAGAAGGCGTTCAGGCGGGGGAACGCCACGTCGCGGGCGCCGATCTGCAGCGGGACCAGGAAGTTGAAGAACGCGGCCGAGAGCGGCATGACCCCGAGGAAGATCATCGTGGTGCCGTGCATGGTGAACAGCTGGTTGTACATGCGCGCCGTGACGAAGTCGTTGTCCGGACGGGCCAACTGCGTGCGGATGGCCAAGGCCTCGACGCCACCGATGAGGAAGAAGAGCATCGCGAAGGCACCGTACATGATGCCGAGCTTCTTGTGGTCGACGGTGGTCAACCAGTCGAACAAGCCGCGGGTGCGGTCGGGGCGGAAGAGGCCGAGGTCGCTGCGCTCAGGCGCGAGCTCCATCTTGTCGGCGACGGGGGCGTGGTGCGAATCGTGGGACATCTGCGTAAGGGGGCGGAAGGGTTACTTCAGGGTGAGGAGGTATTCGGCGAGGCAGTCGAGTTCCTCGGCGGTGAACTGCTGCTTGGAAACGTTGAGGCCAGCGACGTTGAACATCGCGTAGTAGTGCATGCGGTTGCCCGGCTTCACGTCCTTCGTCGGCTTGCCGTTGGCGTCGAGCGAGGTGCCCGATGAGCCGATCCACTTGATGAGGTTGGCCTTGAGCGTGGCGGGGTCGACGGGAACCGAGGCTTCGGTGTTCTGCTCCTGCTTCTCGAGCGCGAGCTGCGCCTTCGGGTCGCGGTTGTCGAGCCAGGCGCCGGCCATCGACTTGCGCGAGGCGACGTGCGTGAGGTCGGGTCCGAACATCCCCGCGCCGAATTGGCCGGAGACGTTGTGGCACATCGCGCAGGTCTTGGCGGCGAAGATTTCCTTGCCCTTGGCGGCCTTGGAGCCCGGCGTCGGCTCAGGGGCGGGCGCCTTCTGGGCCTTCACCCAAGCTTCAAACGCGGCGGGCTCGACGACTTCGCAACGGAAAAGCATGTAGGCGTGGGAATCGCCGCAGAACTCGGCGCACTGGCCGTAGTAATGGCCGACCTGGTCGGCTTGGATCCACATGATGTTCTTGCGGCCCGGCATGAGGTCGACCTTGCCGGCGATCTTCGGGATCCAGAACGAGTGGATGACGTCTTCGGAGCGCAGGTTGATGCGGACGGCCTTCCCCTTGGGGATGACGATCTCGTTCGGGACGGTGTGCTTGGCGTCGCTGGTCAGGCCGAGCTGCGGGTATTCGAAACGGAACCACCACTGCTTGCCGATCACGTCGATCTCCAGCACCTGATCCTCGACGGCCTTGGGGTAATTTTCCTTCCCGTCGGCGCCGACGCGCGGATACCAAGCCGAGAGCTTCGAGGTCGGCACGGCTTCAGCCGGGACGTCGTGCGTGTACCAGATCGCGCTCAGGGTCGGGATCGCGATGAAGACGAGCGCCCCGATCGAAGCGGTGATCAGGCCGATTTCGATGAGCGGGTTGCCGTGGCCTTCTTCGACGATGGCGGGCTTGTTTTCGTCGCCGGGCCGGGCGCGGAAGCGGATGACGGCATACACAAGCAGGCCACCGACCAGGGCGAAGAGGACGACGACGAGGTACACCGTGTCCATGAAAACATCATACTGCATCTGGGCGACCGGACCCTTGGGATCCAGGGTCGACTGGCGCACCGTGAGGTCCTCCTTGGAGCAACCGCTCAAAAGGAAGAGGCAGACAGGGGCGACGAAAAGGGCGACCCGTTGGAAAAGACGAGAAAACATGGGTGAAGCGTGAAGTGCGAACTGCTCGGAAAGTCGTAAAAAAATCGTTATTTGCAAGCCCCGCCCTCTAGTAAGGGCACAAACTTACCTAGGGTCGTGCATCGCTTGGGATAACTTTTTTCAAGTCATTGTTTGTCAGATATTTATGAATTTATTAATCCTATGAAGGACGCTAATGTAAATCAAGGGGTTCGCTTCTACCCCTTAGGAGGCTTGGAGGTTGCACCCAATCCGCCGCCGCTTACCCCCTCCATCATGTCTTGGCGCAGCCCTCATGGCACCCCCCTCCCCTCTTGGCGCGAGCGGACCCTTCTCATGGGAATCCTCAACCTGACGCCGGACTCGTTTTCCGATGGTGGCCAGCTAACCACCCCCGAAGACGCCCTCCGCCAAGCCGAGGCCTTGATCGCCGCCGGGGCCGACGTCCTCGACCTTGGCGCCGAATCCACCCGGCCAGGCAGCCAACCCATCACGGCAAACGCCGAGCTCGACCGCCTCTTGCCAACCTTACGCCTCCTCCGGCGCCGCCTGCCCAAGACCCCGCTTTCGATCGACACCTATAAAGCGGAGGTCGCCGCGGCCGCGCTCGCCGAGGGCGCCGACGTGATCAACGATGTCGAAGGAGCGCGGCACAACCTCCAGGGTGACGAGTCGCCGATGGCCCGTGTTTGCGCCCGCGCCGGTTGCCCGCTCATCCTCATGCACCGTCGAAAAGAGGCCAATTATAAGGACTTTTGGCCAGAAATTCTGCGCGATCTCCAGGGCTCCCTCCGCCTGGCCACGCAGGCCGGCATCCGCCCCGAGCAACTGTGGACCGACCCCGGCTTCGGCTTCGGGAAGACGCCCGCCCAAAACCTGATGCTCGTCCGCAACCTCTCGCAACTCGCGGCCCTCGGCTTTCCCGTGCTGCTCGGAACCAGCCGTAAATCGACGCTCGGGTTGGTGCTGGGCGAAACCGATCCACTCCAGCGCGAGGTCGCTCACCACGCCACGGTCACGTGGGGCATCGCTCAAGGTTGCGCGATGATCCGGGCGCATGACCTCGCCGCGCTCCAACCCGTGGTGCGCTCGGCCGACGCCCTCCGGCGCGGCCCCAACTGGTCCGCAGGCTAAATCGTCCAAGGGAGCCAGCAATCGGACTTGAACCGATGACCTGCCGCTTACAAGGCGGCTGCTCTACCAACTGAGCTATGCTGGCGATTCCCGTGGGTTGAGGAGTGTTTTCGGGCGACTGAGGCTGTCAACCTTGGGCCGAGGGTCGTTTTAGGGGTTGAACCCCGGGTCCTTTTCAACGGAGATTCCTCTCCTATCCCCGCACCATGCGTCTCCCCGTATCCCTCCTCGTTCTTTGCGCCGGTATCACTGGTTGCACGACCTCCGTTGACCCCGCGCTCGTTGACACGATCTCGGTCACTTCCAATCCGCCGAGCGCGGCGGTCCGACTGAACGGCGTCGCCGTGGGTCGCACGCCGACGACCGTCACGCTGGATCGCAACTCCAATTACGAACTCGCCGTGGGCAAAGGCGGTTACTCCCCTGAGGTGACTTACCTCAAGCCCGCCCTCCGCAGCAACGACAAGGGCTCCATGGATTTCGGCTTCCCCTCCAAGGTCAACATCACCCTCACCAAGCTGCCTGCCGCCGGTGAAGTTTCCGTACCGGAAGGCGACGAGGCCGAGTTCAAGGGTCTGGTCAAGAAGGCCAATGGCGAGCCCCTCGAGGCTTCCGGCTCCCTCAAGAGCGATATCGCCGCCGTCATCGAAGCCTCCCAAAAGGTGAAGGCCGCCCTCGCCGCCCGCGAAGCCACCGCCAAGACCAAGCTCGAAGCGATCAGCAAGGCCCTCGAGGAAGCCCGCGCGTCCGCCGCGAAGGGTACGGATGCCGCCGCTGAAGCCAAGATCACCGAAGCCGAAGCCAACCTCAAGGCCGCCATCGCCGAACGCGACTCCGGCGCCTCCGCCCAAGCCGCCGCCACCCTCGCGAAACTCGAACAGCGCCGCGCCAACCTCGAAGCCAGGATCGAAACCGCCAACGCCAACGAGCTCGCCCAGCAGGTGGCCGCTGCCAAGGCCGAAGTCGCCGCGGCTCTCGCCGCCTCCGACGCCAAGATCGCCAAGGCCCAAACCGACCTCGCCGCCGCCCGTGGCGCCACGAACGGCAAGACGGCCGCCGAACGCGTGAGCGAACTGGAAGCCCAGTTCAACGCCGAGAAGTCGGCCCTCTCCGCCGCCCAACAGAATTCCCAAGACGTCCTCAAGGCCCTCGCCAGCCGCAACGAAGAGCTGACGAAGCTCGCCTCCGGCGGCGTCCAGGAAGCCAAGGCCGAAGCCGCCAAGCAGCTCGCGTCCATCCAGCAGGCCCTCGAAGAACAGAAGGCCGCCGTCGGTAAGGCCGCCCAGGAACGCGACGAAGCCAAGGCTGCCGCCGACAAGGCGCTCGCCGCCGCCCAAGCCAACGCCGAAAAGGCGCTGGCTACCGCCAAGGATGAGGCCGACAAGAAGGCCGCCGAACTCGCCAAGCAACTCGAACAGGCCAAGGCCGACAGCAAGGCGGAAGCCGCCGCGGTCGCCGAAAAGGCCCTCGCCGACGCCAACGCCAAGCTCGCCGCCGCCGAAAAGGCGCTCGCCGACGCCAAGGCCGGCGCCGACAAGAGCATCGCCGAACTCCAAGCCGACGCGGCCAAGCAGGTCGCCGCCGCCAAGACCGAAGCCGAGAAGGCCCTCGCCGACGCCCAGAAGGCATCTGCGGACGCCCAGGAAAAGGCCACCGCCGAAAAGGCCGCCGACAAGGCTGCCACCGAAAAGGCCTTGGCGGACGCCCGCCTTGACGCCGAAGCCAAGCTCGCTGAAGCGACCAAGGGCGCCAAGGAAGCGATCGCCGAATCCAAGCGCCGCATCTACGCCGAGCGCAACACCCGCGTCGCCCTCCTCGAACTCCGTCTCCGCTCCAAGGCCATCAGCGAAGAGGAGTACAAGGCCCAACTCGCCGAGCTCCGTAAGGAATTCGCCCAGTAAGCACCTCGGGTGCTTCTACCTCGAAGCCCGGCCTCGTGCCGGGCTTTTTTGTTGGAAGAGCCAGCAAACCTCAGCACCTTGGCGTCATGTCGGAACCGCTCGCCCGCACGCCTCTCTACGACCTCCACGCCGAACTCGGCGCCCGGCTGGTACCCTTTGCCGGCTGGGAGATGCCCGTGCAATACACCGGCATCATCGAGGAACACATGGCGGTCCGCAAGACGGCCGGTCTCTTCGATGTCTCGCACATGGGCGAAGCGCGCATCCGCGGCCGCGATGCCGCCGCGTTCCTCGACCGCATCATGACCAATGAGCTGTCGACGCTGAAGCCCGGCGCCGCCCGCTACACCTTGATGTGCCAGCCCGACGGCGGCTGCGTCGATGACCTGATCGTCTACCGTTTCTCCGAAACGGAGTTCCTCATCTGCCTCAACGCCTCCAACGCCCAAAAGGACATCGCCTGGATGCGCTCGCTCATCGGGACCGCCAAGGTCGAAGTGCTCGACGAATGCGCCGCCTGGGCCCAGTTGGCAATCCAAGGCCCGCTCGCGGAACAGATCCTGGCGCTGACGACGACCCTGCCGCTCGCCACCATTCGGCGCTTCGGCTTCCTGGTCGGCGAAGTCGCCGGCGCTTCCGGTTGCGTGGTCTCCCGCACAGGCTACACGGGTTCCGCCGGTTTCGAAATCTACCTGCCCGCCGCCTCGGCCACGCAAGTCGCCCGCGCGCTCCTCGCCGCCGGCAAACCACACGGCCTCATCCCCGCCGGCCTCGGCGCCCGCGACTCCCTCCGCCTCGAAGCGGGTTATCCGCTCTACGGCCACGAGATTTCCGAACGCATCTCGCCCATCCAAGCCGGCCTCGGCTGGACGGTGAAATTCACGAAGGCCCAATTCGTCGGTCGCGAAGCCCTCCGCCGCCAAGCCGAGGGCGGCCCGCCGTCTTCGGTGATCATGTTCTCGCTGGCTGACCGGCGCATCGCCCGCCAAGGCGCCACCGTCTTCGCCGGCGACACGGCCGTCGGCGAAGTGCTCTCCGGCACGCTTTCGCCCGTCCTCAACAAACCCATCGGGACCGCCCTCGTCGCCGCCGGTTTCGCCAGCTCGACCGAACTCACCGTCGACATTCGCGGCACGCGCCTCCCGCTCCACGTCTCGGTCGAACCGTTCGTGAAATAACCCCCTTTCAATATCATCACACCATGAGCCAAGTCCCCGCCAATCTCCGCTACACCAAGGAACACGAATGGATCCGCCTCGAAGCGGACGGTACCGCCACGATCGGCATCACCGACCACGCGCAAGCCGCGCTGGGTGACGTGACGTTCGTCGACCTCCCCAAGGTGGGCAAGAGCTTCGCCGCCGGCGAGGTCTTCGGCACCGTCGAATCCGTGAAGGCCGCTTCCGACCTCTACTGCCCGGTCGCCGCCGAAATCGTCGAGGCCAACGCGGGGCTCAACGACTCGCCCGACCTCGTGAATCGCGAACCCTACGGTGGCGCCTGGATGATCCGCGTGAAGCTGAAGAATCCCGCCGAAGCCGCCCAGCTCCTCGACGCCGCGGCCTACAGCGCCACGCTCTGAGCCCGTTCGGCTGCACGCCGACCCTCTTCATGTCGTTCGCCGCCGTCCATGCCGCCCATCCGTGGGATGATGTCTTGGCGGGCGTGCACGTGAAGTCCGACGCCGACGTCCGCCGCGCCCTCGCCCGCGCGGCGCAAGGGGTCTGCGAGCTGGCCGATTTCCAGGCGTTGATCTCACCCGCCGCCGCCCCGCACCTGGAGGAGATGGCCCGCCTGAGCCAAGAGCGGACGGTCCGCCGGTTCGGCCGCACGATGCAGCTGTTCGCGCCCGCATACCTTTCCAACGAATGCCAGAATGTCTGCACGTACTGCGGCTTCTCCGCCGGCAACAAGGTCGCCCGCCGCACGCTGAGCCCGGGCGAAATCCTGGTCGAAGCCGGCGCGCTCAAGAAATTGGGCTTTGATCACCTGCTCCTGCTGACGGGGGAATCCACGAAGGTGGCGCTGCCGTTCTTCGTATCGGCGCTTGACCTGCTCCGCCCACACTTCGCCTCCTTGTCCATCGAGGTGCAACCGCTGGAGACGGAGGAATACGCCGAACTCCGCCGCCACGGGCTCAACGCCGTGCTGGTCTATCAGGAGACGTACCACCGCGAGACCTATAATCAGCACCACCCGAAGGGACGGAAAGCCGACTTCCTTTACCGCCTCGACGCCCCCGACCGCGTCGGCGCGGCGGGCGTCCACAAAATCGGCCTCGGCGCCCTCTTCGGACTCGAAGACTGGCGGGCCGAATGCTTCTTCACCGCGCTCCACCTGCAGTGGCTCGAACGGAAACACTGGCGCAGCCGCTTCAGCGTGTCGTTCCCGCGCATCCGTCCGCACGAGGGCGACATCGAACCCAAGGTCGAGATGACCGACCGGGACCTGGTCCAGGCGATCTGCGCTTTCCGACTTTTCAACGGCGAGCTGGAACTGACGCTGAGCACGCGCGAGCGCCCCGCCTTCCGCGACCAGGTCTGCAAGTTGGGCATCACCGCCATGAGCGCCGGCTCGCACACCAATCCCGGCGGCTACTCCGAGGGCCGCGAGGCCTCGCTCGAACAGTTTGCCATCGACGACAGCCGCTCGCCCACCGAAATCGCCGCGATGCTGCGCACCGCCGGCTTCGAGCCGGTCTGGAAGGACTGGGATCCGTCCTACGATCGCCCGGAGGCCCAACCGGCATGAGCCCGCTTCGCGCCTGGATCGACCCCACGCAAGCGCGCCCGGCCACGACCGGCTCGCGGCTGCGCTTATCCTCCGAAGAGAGCGCCCACTTGGTCCGCAGCCTGCGCGCCCGCCGGGGCGACGCCCTCGTGCTGCTCGATGGCGAAGGCCGCCTCTTGGAAGGTAAACTCGAGACCGCCGACGGCGAAGGCTCCATCGTCGAAGTGACCCGCGCCCGGACGGTCGAGCCAGTCCTGCCGGCGATCGTCGTCGCCCAAGGCATGCCCAAGGGCGGCACGATGGATGACTTGGTCCGCACGGTGTGCGAAGCCGGCGCGAGCGAAGTGGTGCCGCTCGAAACCGCCCGCTGCGAAGTGAAGCTCGACGCCGACCGCGCCCGGACCCGCACGACGCGCTGGCAACAACAGGCCGTCGAAGCCTGCAAGCAGTCGGGCCATCCGTGGCTCGCGCACATCGCCCTGCCCGCCCGCTTCGAGGCTTGGCTCGCGTCGCTACCACCCTGCGCCCCAGGCGAACTCCGGCTCACGGGTTCCCTCGAGTTCGACGCGCAACCGGTCGGCGAATTGGACTTCGCGGCCGCGACCAAAGTGCTTTGGCTCATCGGTCCCGAGGGCGACCTGACGGCGGCCGAATACGCCGCGGCCCGCGCCGCTGGGTTCCGTCCGGCGGTGCTCGGGCCGACGGTCTTACGGGCGGAAAACGCCGCCTTGGCCTGCGTGGTCATCACGCAAGCTTTGGCTCACCGCCGCTGAGCGGGGGCGACGCGGCTTCCTCCTGGTGGAAGCCGCCCTCGACCGCGGCATCCCCCGGAGGTACCCCGAGCCGCGAAGAAAGGAACCGCTTTTTCGATGGGCGGGCTTGATTTCAGGACCGACTTCAACAAGGATGACCGTCCCCTGCAGTGTTCGATAACCGCGGCAGCCTCCGTCTCCTACGAACATAATAATCGGGAGGTGCGACCCGACCGGCCTCGTCCGAGCCGTGGCAACGTACCGCCCACCTTAATCCAGGAAATACTGGAGCTCCAATCGGAACCGGCACAGGCGGGGGACCTTTTAAAGAGAGGATAGAGGATAGGGGATGGGGGATGGATTTCAGAGTACGGAGGACCGAGCGGCATTCCTTCACAACGCTCAGCCCTCGATCCAGCAATCGCCCCCGCCCTCGACTCAGTCCTCGACTCCATCCTCGACTCCATCCTCGACTCCATCCTCGACTCCATCCTCGACTCCATCCTCGACTCCGTCATCGACCCTGACCTCGACTCAGCCCTCGACTCCGCCCTCGAC
>Ga0255117_1000043_pt1 | contig 37501 bp, 32 predicted proteins | sample Law_Atlam_RepA_8_2_FD_188583 | JGI IMG/M metagenome (GOLD analysis project Ga0255117, IMG submission 188583) | Freshwater microbial communities from St. Lawrence River, New York, United States - Law_Atlam_RepA_8h | ecosystem: Environmental > Aquatic > Freshwater > River | place: USA: New York...
ATTGTTGGCGCAGGCTTCTAGTACATAGGTTAACGTCCAGAGGTAGGTGTAAAAACGCGCCCCAATATCTGGAATATCAAATAATACAATCTCGATATTTTCTAAATCCTGAGTGGTAGGCATGCATCTGGGGCCGTATAAGCTCACTACGGATAAACCAGTGATAGGGTCTATGCTATTTTGTTGCGCCTCGCCATCTGGGGCAGTTGCGGTAATGCCATGTTCTGGCGAAAATAAAAGTACAATATTAAACCCTGCTTGCAAAAGTGCTGTTCGAGATAGTGCTCCATTATTTGTAGTAGCTGCATTACTCGTAACAAGTCCTATACGCTTTGTTTTCCATGAGGGATTTTGATGGATTATTTCGTCTATGCCAAATGAAATCATACCGTTTCGTTTTTTGTTTCCATCACAAATTTCGTTTCTATTTTTAGTGCCTCCACAATATTAAAAATAATAGGGCAACGGTTGTAATGCATAAAAGTAGTGAAGAGCCGTTTATTAAAATGTGGAAGGTGCATGGCCGGAAATTCTTTGCATCCTTCAAATCTGTAATCGTAAACGGTGCACTCATTTTCTTTTAAAAAATGGCAAGGAACGGCGCTAATAAGTAGTGCGCCATTCATTCCTTTTTCTAAGTAATTTTCATCAAAAATTTCCCTGGTTTGTTCAAGGTGTTCACTCAGTGCATCCGCTTCTTTTTCATTGATATTAATGAGTAATGTTTTACAACAATTTCCACAAGCAGTGCAGTCAATTTTTGGTGCAATTTCACGATTTAATGCTTGTACTTTTTGGTCCACTTCTTGCGGGTCCATTTGTATTAAAAACTTGGTAAATTCATCGTTGGCCAACTGGTTTTCTTCACCGGCCTCCAATAGGCGGTTAAGGTTGGTTTCTAGGTATTTGTTGGCTTCTTTGATGGGCTAAAGGTACATTTCTAGGGTTTATTTTAATAAAAACCCCAAAAAAGCCGATTTATCCACATAAACTGGCCATTTGTAGAAAAGTAAAATTGGGGCTGGTTACGAGGTGGTTAGATTTGCGGGTTGAGGAAAAGGTGTGAACTTATTTACCCGAAAAAGTAGAAGATAAAATGGCTGAAAAAGTAAACAATAGTGCGTACGACGAATCGTCGATTAGGTCCTTAGATTGGCGTGAACATATTAGGCTCCGTCCGGGTATGTATATTGGTAAATTAGGAGACGGTTCTGCCACCGATGATGGTATTTATGTCCTCATCAAAGAAGTGGTTGATAACTGTATTGATGAACATACCATGGGGCATGGTAAACAAGTTGAAATTACCATCGAAGATAAAACGGTAACCATTAGAGATTATGGTAGAGGTATTCCACTTGGTAAAGTGGTAGACGTGGTAAGTAAAATTAATACCGGCGCTAAATATGATAGCAAAGCCTTCCAAAAAAGTGTGGGATTAAATGGGGTAGGTACCAAAGCAGTAAATGCACTTAGTCAATATTTTAAAGTAACCGCTTTTAGAGACGGTAGAGAAAAAACAGCCATTTTTGAAAGAGGTGTTTTAGTGGATGATCAGAAAGAAACCAAAAGCTCAGAACCCAACGGGACCTTGGTTGTTTTTATTCCGGATGAAACCGTATTTAGAAATTTTCATTACATACACGAATACATAGATGCGCAGCTCTGGAACTATTGTTATTTGAATGCTGGGTTAACCATGCAATTCAATGGCAAAAAGTATGTTAGTAAAAATGGACTGCTAGATTTACTACTTCGTAAAACCAATCCCGACGAACTACGTTACCCTATCATTCATTTAAAGGGCGAGGATATTGAAATTGCCGTATCGCATAACAATGATTACGGAGAAGATATTTTTTCTTTTGTAAATGGGCAGTATACTACACAAGGGGGTACGCACCAACAAGCATTTAGAGAAGGCTACATTAAAGTGATTCGTGATTTTTTCAAAAAAGATTACGATGTTTCTGATATTAGAACCAGTATTGTAGCAGCGGTTTCTGTGCGTGTGCAAGAACCCGTATTTGAAAGCCAAACAAAAACCAAGTTAGGTTCTCAATATGTGTTTGAAGGCGGTCCTTCTATGAAAAAATTTATAGAAGAATTTTTAGCTAAAGAGTTAGATAATTTCTTACACCGTAACCCAGCCGTTGCAGAAGCGCTTCGTAAACGTATCGAGCAAAGCGAAAGGGAGCGTAAAGAACTCGCGGGCATTAAAAAGCTAGCCAATGAGCGTGCTAAAAAAGCAAACCTTCACAATAAAAAATTAAGGGATTGTAGGGTGCATTTAAGTGATGAACTACCTGCTAAAAACAAAGAAGAGTTTATTGTACTTCAAAACAATTCTACCATTTTTATTACCGAAGGAGATAGTGCGAGTGGAAGTATTACAAAATCAAGACATGTGGATACCCAGGCCGTATTTAGTTTGCGCGGTAAGCCACTTAACGCATACGGCTTAACTAAAAAAGTGGTGTATGAAAACGAAGAGTTTAACCTCTTACAACATGCACTTAATATTGAGGACGGACTCGAAGGACTCAGGTACAACAACATTGTAATTGCAACGGATGCGGATGTGGATGGTATGCACATTAGATTATTACTTATGACCTTTTTCTTGCAATTTTTTCCGGACCTCGTTAAAAAAGGCCACGTCTATATTTTAGAAACGCCACTTTTTAGGGTGCGTAACAAACAGGAAACTATTTATTGTTACGATGAAACTGAAAAACAAGCCGCTGTAAAAAAATTAGGAAACAAACCAGAGATTACAAGGTTCAAGGGTCTTGGTGAAATTTCACCAGAAGAGTTTGGACGTTTTATTGGACTTGATATGCGTGTGCAGCCGGTTATTTTAGAAGTGGGTGATCATATTCAACACCTTTTAGAATATTACATGGGTAAAAATACCATGGAACGCCAAGAGTTTATTATCAATAATTTAAAGGTGGAGTTAGACCTTGTTAACGAATAATTTTTATCATTTTAGAAGATATACATTATGATTCACGTTGTTTTTGATCATGCAAATGTGGCCGTATTGCAAGGTGCAATAGAAATTGATGAAACCCTGGCGGGTAACATTATAGAAATCAAGGACGACTATATGGTGGGTCCTATACAGGATATCTATGAAACAGAAGGGTATCAGGCGCGCAAGCTTTGGTGGGAAGGTGTGTTGCAAAATTCGCCATATCAAGATCAACTTGCTATTGTAGATGATAAGTTAACCGTGCACAACTTACTTGCGACATTAGAAGAAAATCCGGACGAAGAAGTGTGGTTGTGGATGGCGCAAAATGCACATGATGTTTGTGGTTATTACTGGCTTATGACCCAGTTAAAAGAATACGCGGGTCGTATTCAGGTGCTTTATTTAAACAACCTTCCTTTTATCAATGAAAAGGGCCAAATATTTTACCCGGTATACCTACATGAAATTCAACCCAAAGAGTTTTTAAAAGCAAAAAAGTTAGCCCGTCCAATTACGCTTAGTGAGTTTGAAGTGGATCCTGATGAGTGGAAAAAAATTGGTAGTGAAGAGTCGATGGTCCGTTTTTTAGAAGGCGGTAAAAAATTAGTTGGCAAGGATGAAAACTTTTTTGATAAAGAAATTTTGGCGGGCGTAACAGGTGACGCACAAAAATTAAGTAAAGTGTTGCAAAATATTTTAGCCAAGTTAAAAATAAAAACAGGCGATGCTTTTATTGTACACAGGCTTAAGTCGCTTGCTGTGCTTGGTAAAGTTGAAATTATTGGCAACATCGAAAAAGGTTGGAAAGATTGGAGTGTTAAATTGGCAAATTAAAATTGGTTAGAAAAAAATGGCGAAAGAGAAACATCAATATATAGTAGGTGATAATGTATCAGGCGTTCAGGGCCAATATAAAAACTGGTTTTTGGATTATGCTTCCTATGTAATTTTAGAGCGTGCAGTGCCCGCTATCGAAGATGGTTTAAAGCCTGTGCAACGACGCATTTTACATTCCATGAAAGAAATGGATGACGGCAGGTTTAACAAGGTGGCCAATATTATTGGACAAAGTATGCAGTACCATCCGCACGGTGATGCGAGTATTGGTGATGCGCTTGTAAACCTCGGACAAAAAGACCTCCTCATTGATACGCAAGGTAACTGGGGAGATGTACGAACGGGTGATCAGGCAGCTGCTTCCCGTTATATTGAGGCGCGTTTATCAAAGTTTGCACTTGAAGTAGCATTCAATGCAAAAACAACGACTTGGCAATTAAGTTACGATGGTAGAAAAAATGAACCCGTAACACTTCCCATGAAATTTCCATTACTCTTGGCACAAGGAGCAGATGGTATCGCGGTGGGTTTATCTACCAAAATATTGCCGCATAATTTTTGTGAGCTCATTGACGCTTCTATCAAATATTTAAAAGGTAAAAAGTTTGAACTCTTCCCTGATTTTCAAACCGGCGGCATGGTGGATGTATCTGGCTATAATGAGGGTAAGCGTGGTGGTAAAGTAAGGGTGCGTGCGCATATTGAGGAACTGGATAAAAAAACTTTGATTATTAAAGACGTTCCGTATAGTGTTACTACTACCCAGCTTATGGAAAGTATTACCAAGGCCAATGATCAGGGTAAAATAAAAATCAAAAAAGTTACGGATGTAACAGCTGCTGCAGTTGAAATTCATATTGATTTAGCGCCGGGTATTTCACCAGATATTACCATTGACGCACTCTATGCATTTACAGATTGTGAGGTAAGTCTTTCGCCTAATGCTTGTGTGGTTATCAATCACAAGCCGCACTTTATTGGCGTGCAAGAGCTCTTAAAAGATGCCACCGATAATACCAAAGAATTACTCCGCAGAGAATTAGACATCAGGCTTTCGGAACTTGAAGACAAATGGCATTATACATCACTTGAAAAAATATTCTTCGAAGAAAAAATATACAAAGAACTAGAGCAAAAGCATGCTTCATGGGAAAATGTAATTGAAGCGATTGATAAAGCCTTTACGCCGTTTAAGAAAAAACTGAAACGTGCCATTGAAAGAGAAGATATTTTAAAATTAACGGAAAAGCCCGTTAGACGTATTTACAGACTTGATATCAATGAGCTTATTGAACAAATTAGAGGTATAGAAGAAGAAATCAAGCAGGTTAAATTTGATTTAGAACACTTGACAGAATATTCGGTTGCATATTTTGAAAATCTCTTAAAAAAGTTTGGTAAAAATAAAGACCGTAAAACCGAAATTAAAGCCTTTGATACCATTCAGGTAAAACAAGTGGCTATTGCCAACACCAAGCTATACATCAATAGGGCAGAGGGTTTTATAGGCACCAGTCTTAAAAAAGATGAGCACTTATGCGACTGTTCTGATTATGATGATATCATTGCGTTTACAAAAGGCGGCACCATGAAAGTGGTAAAGGTTTCTGATAAAATATTTATTGGAAAGGATATTTTATATGCAGCGGTTTTCCAAAAAAGTGATGAGCGAACTACTTACAATATGATTTATGTAGATGGCGCTTCTGGGGTTACCTATGCCAAACGTTTTAACGTAACAGGGGTAACGCGTGATAAAGAATATGATTTAACAAAGGGAACCGATAAAACGCGCATACATTATTTTACGGCGAATTTAAATGGTGAAGCAGAAACGCTAAAGTTAATCTTAAGCCCTAATTGTACGGCACGTATTAAAGAACTCGATTTTTATTTCGAAGAAATAGAAATAAAAGGCCGTTCTAGTATGGGTAACCAGGTAACCAAGTATCCTATCAAAACCGTTAAATTCAAAGAAGCAGGCAAGAGTACGCTAGCTGGCCGTAAATTATGGTTCGATGATAAATTTGGTAGGTTAAACACCGAAGAAAAAGGGAAATACTTAGGTAGCTTTGAAGATGAGAAACTAGTTGTAATTACTAAAGAAGGTACTTACGAATTAACAGATACTGAACTTGCACAACGTTTTGATCCTGAAAAAGTGATGCTCATTGAAAAGTTTGTTCCTGAAAAAATCATTACAGCTGTTTATTTAGACAATGATAAAATGCAGTACAATGTCAAGCGTTTTAAAATTGAAACCACTACGCTTAAAACCGAGTTTTTATTTATCAAAGAGGGTAAAGGAAATAAGCTCGAAGCCGTAACCACCATACAAGAACCGATTTTGCAAGTACAAACAGGTAGGGGTACACAGGTACGCGCTGCCAAATTTAAAATTGCAAAAATGGTAGATGTTTCGGGTTGGAAGGCAGTTGGCTCTAAACTCACAGATTTTAGTAAAACCATTGAAATGCAGTGGGAGTCCCGCCCTGAAGACCCCAATGCACAACCTGAATTGTTTGGCTAAACTAACTTACTTTTGCACAAAGTAGAAGTATGGAGCCCGTATTAGTAGGTTGTTATAATGAATTGAAGGTGAGTCGTAAGGTAGATTTTGGATTTTACCTAGACAATGGCGAAGATGGTATTTTATTGCCTAAACGTTTTGCGCCCTCTACCTTAAAAATCGGGGATACCCTTAAGGTTTTCGTGTACCACGATTCTGATAACAGGCTTATTGCAACTACCCAGGTCGCCAATGCATCGGTGGGTGAAATTGCGCTATTAAAAGCAGTAGCAATTACCGGACAGGGTGCTTTTTTAGACTGGGGTTTAATGAAAGATTTATTTGTGCCTACTTCTAAACAATTAGGCGGTATGCGTGAAGGTGGAACCTACCTTGTTAAGTTGTACCTAGATGAAATGACCGGTAGGGTGGCTGCTACAGAAAAAATGGAACAGTTATTAAGCAATGAAGTGCTAACGGTTAAAGAACTCGATGTAGTTGATTTAATAGTATACCGTAAATCAGAACTTGGTTATGTGATGATTGTAAACAACAAGCACACTGCCATTTTGCATAGCAATGAAATTTTTAAAGAATTAAATATTGGCGATAAACTTACTGGATTTGTAAAAACTATTAAGCCAGAAAACAAATTAGACGTGGTGCTCGGTAAGCCTGGTTTTGGAAGGGTAGAAGATGAGCAGGAAAAAATACTTCGCTTGCTTCAAGAAAACGATGGATACCTCCCTTACCACGACAAGTCTGATCCAGAAGATATTTATAACTTTTTTGGCATGAGCAAAAAGTCATTTAAAATGACAACAGGAAGTTTGTACAAACAGCGGAAAATTGAGTTTACACAAACAGGTATTAAGAGCGTTGAAGAATAGTATTTATCCGACGCTAATTCCTATAATTTTTCCAATCCCAAAAGTAATGGCTGCTGCCATCAGTCCAAATAGTACTTGTCTGAATCCACTAAACCATACCGACTTTCCGGTAAATAGTGTAATGGCTGCACCAATAAAAAATAAGCCTACCGTACTAGCTGCAATGCTTACTAGTACTGCTTTATAGCCCGTTACAAAAAAGAAAGGAAGGATTGGAATAATGGCCCCAGTGGCAAACATTAAAAAAGAATAGATAGCAGCTTCTGCTGCGGATCCTTGTAATTCTTCGGCGTTTATGCCTAGCTCTTCTTTTACTAATATTTCGTGCGCTTTAGATTTGTCCTTCATAATTTCGGCGGCCATGTCTGCAGCCTGGGCTTCAGGAATACCTTTGGCAATATATATAAGTGTCAGCTCTCTTTGTTCGCCTTCAGGGTTGGTTTCTAACTCTTCCATCTCTAATTTCATCTGGTTTTCGTACAACTCTTGTGCGCTTTTTACAGAAATCCATTCGCCAAGTGACATGGACAAGGCGCCTGCTAAAAGTCCAGCCAAGCCCGCAACAATAATGCCTGCTTGTGCAGTTGCAGCACCCGCCACACCCATAATCAAACTAAAGTTAGACACCAGTCCATCATTGCCACCAAGTACTGCTGCTCTAATGGCATTACCCCCTACATTTCTATGCTTTTTTTCTAGCTTTACAATTTGTGTGCCCGATACACCCGCTTGGTTTTCTAAAATGGCCCTTAATATTTTGACATGGGTTGTTTCGGTACCAAGGGTTGCCATGTTGTTTTTTTCTTTTCCTGCAAGGGTAGCTGCTGCAATACTTTTTTCTGTATCCATCATGGCCCCTAGTACATAATCGTAGCCAAATACTTTTCCAATGAAGTTCCAGGTTTTAGCACGCCAAGAAGGTTTAAAAATAGCTTCAATTATTATATTTTCTTTTTTTGCAAATAGTACAGCATGGGATTTTTCTATTTCACTCATTTCTCTATAAACCTTTGCAATAATGGGGTCTTCTTCATGATCCGCTAATTGACTGTACAAATAACTCGCATCAATTTCTGTTTGTACATGGGCTATTTTCATGATAAAATATTTACTGTAAAGGTCGTGTAAATTAGCCGTTCAATCATTTATCTTTACGCTGAAAAAAAGCCATATGAAAAAGTCAGTTGTTTATATTGTTGCCGCCGTAAGAACACCGATTGGAAGTTTTGGTGGCTCACTTAAAGATATTTCTGCTACGCGCCTTGGCGCTACTGCTATTCAAGCAGCTATAGAGCGTGCAGGTATCAAGGGAACTGACGTCGATGAAGTCTTAATGGGTTGTGTGCTGCAGGCTAATTTAGGTCAGGCTCCAGCACGCCAGGCGGCTAAATTTGCAGGCCTTCCTGATAGTGTTATTTGCACGACCATCAATAAGGTTTGCGCGAGTGGTATGAAAGCAATTACACAAGGTGCTCAAGCTATTTTGTTAGGAGACGCATCGGTGGTCGTTGCAGGTGGTATGGAAAATATGAGTAGTGTACCATTTTATGCAGCTGCTATGCGTTGGGGAAATAAATATGGTGATACTTCATTAACGGATGGGCTTTCTAAAGACGGCCTTACAGATGTCTACCATCATTACCCAATGGGAAATGCTGCAGAACTTTGTGCTAGCAAATATAATTTTACAAGAGAAGACCAGGATGCATTTGCTGTATCTAGTTATACAAAAAGTAGAGCTGCATGGGAAGCGAATTTATTTGACGCCGAAATTGTACCCGTTCCTATACCGCAAAGAAATGGGGATCCCATTATGTTTTCAAAAGATGAAGAACCATTTAATGTAAAGTTTGAAAAAATTCCAGGATTAAAACCAGCCTTTACAAAAGATGGTACCATTACGGCAGCTAACGCATCTACCATGAATGATGGAGCGGCTGCGCTTGTATTAATGAGTCAAGAAAAAGCAGAAGCACTTGGCATTAAGCCTATTGCTATTTTAAAAAGTTATGCCGACGCAGAGCAGGCGCCAGAATGGTTTACAACTGCTCCTGCATTAGCAGTGCCTAAAGCACTTGAAAAAGCAGGCATTACCAGTAGTGAATTGGATTGTATAGAACTCAATGAAGCATTTTCGGTGGTAGGGCTTGCTAATACGCAAATCATGCAACTGGATCCTGCCAAAGTAAATATTAAGGGTGGGGCTGTTTCGATGGGACATCCGCTTGGATGTAGTGGTGCAAGAATTGTGGTAACACTGATTCATGCATTAAAAGATAGGTCGGGAAAATATGGTGCAGCTGGAATTTGTAATGGTGGAGGTGGCGCATCGGCCGTTGTAATTGAAAATTGCTAAGGAAACTTTTGAGAAATCAGTTAGGCTGTTTGCTCGATAATTTCATCCATTGAAATGCCCATATGACTTTCATCGTAGGTGCATTCGCCATTTATGATCACTAGCACTTGAGGTGACTCGTGGTGTACTTTAAATTTTTCAGCAATAGCTGCAGATATATTTCTGTGTTGTAAGAGGTCAAGTAAGTAAAAATCTACACCGGCTGGAGGAGAACTGCCTTCTAGTCTATTAAGCGCCATAGAGCTAATGCTACAACGAGTACTGTGTTTGAAAAGTACTTGGGGTAAATTAAATGATTCGGAAGCAATTGCCTCCAGTTGATCGATACTAGTTAGAATTTTCCAATCCATAATAGGGACAAAAGAAAGTCGTTAAGGTCTAAAATAACGTGGATTGGTAGTAGGGCAGCCTCTGCTTTTTGAAGCATTGCAAGAAATTATAAATGTGGCACCAACTAACAATAAAAAAAGAAGTGCAGTGGTCTTTTTCATACTAAAAGGATAGGTTAAGCGTTTTGTTTCTGTGCTCTATTACTTCAAAGATACTTATTTGCTTTCAAATGAGGACTTTTGGAAGATATAGATCTGTTAAATATATAAACGAAAAGTTTAATTTTTTAGTATGAAGGTCCATTTTATATCTGTTGGCGGGAGTGTAATGCACCAATTGGCCATTGCATTACAGGGTAAAGGTTACCAGGTTACCGGTACAGACGATGAGATTTTTGAGCCTGCGCTTACTCATTTAAGAGATAAGGGCTTGTTACCCAGTGCTTTTGGCTGGCAGCCGGCGCTTATTACCCCAGATTTGGACGCGGTTATTTTAGGGATGCACGCCAAGGCTGATAATCCAGAACTTTTAAAAGCCCAGGAGCTGGGACTCTCTATTTATTCTTTTCCTGAGTATATTTTCTACGAAAGCCAGCAAAAAAAGAGGGTCGTTGTAGGAGGTAGCCATGGCAAAACCACCACGACTAGCATGATTATGCATGTGCTTAAAACCTGCCATCAAGACTTTGACTATTTGGTAGGAGCAAAACTTGCCGGTTTTGAACAGTCTGTAAAAATTACAAATGCACCTACCATTATTTGTGAAGGAGACGAATATTTAGCAAGCGCACTACTGCGTCAACCTAAGTTTCATTTTCTATTTCCACATGTTGCGATACTTACGGGTATAGCCTGGGATCATATCAATGTGTTTCCAACCTTCGAATTTTATTTAGAACAGTTTGTAATATTCATGAATAAAATTGAAGAAGGCGGCGTGCTTATATATAATGAAACAGATGAGGTACTTAATAAGCTAGTACTTGCTAATAAGCGAAACGATATTAGGTATATTCCGTATAAAGTGCCTACGCATCAAATTACAAATGGTCAAACTTATATTACACTTGAAGGAGCAGAGGGGCCATTAAGTGTTTTTGGTGATCATAACTTACTAAACATGCAAGCTGCTTATTATGCTTGTGTCGAACTTGGTATTTCTGCCAGAAATTTTTTGGGAGCCATGGCTAATTTTACAGGCGCTTCTAAAAGACTGGAGCTCTTAGCAAGCAATAATGATTGTAATATATACAGAGATTTTGCGCATGCACCAAGTAAAGTAATTGCCACTATTGAAGCGGTGAGGCAACAATTTCCTGCTAGAAAATTAATAGGCGTATTGGAGCTTCATACCTATAGTAGCCTCAATAAAGAATTTATGCAGCAGTATAAAGGGGCGCTCGAAAAAACAGATATCGCTGTTGTTTTTTATTCGAAACATGCGCTGCAAATAAAAGGACTTCCTGAACTGCCCGAAAGCTATGTGCTAGAAGGGTTTGATAAAAATGGATTACTGGTGATGACCGATAAAAATGCGTTGGAGCAGTGGCTGCAAGCACAAGATTATTCCAACACCAATTTAGTATTAATGAGTAGTGGCAATTATGATGGAATTGATTTACCTTCCTTTGCGCCAACTTTAATTTAATGTCAACTATGAAATTGCAATTAACAAGACCTATCGCATTTATTGATTTAGAAACCACGGGAGTAACCGTTAGTACAGACCGAATTGTAGAAATTGCAATTGTGAAAATTAGTCCCGACGGTACTAAAGTAGTTAAACGAAAATTAGTAAATCCACTCATGCCTATACCGGCGGGTTCAACTGCGGTGCATGGTATTTCTGATGAGATGGTAAAAGAGGCGCCTTCCTTCAAACAAATTGCCAATGAAGTAAAACAGTTCTTAGAAAACTGTGATTTGGGTGGTTATAATAGCAACCGTTTTGATATTCCCATGCTCATCGAAGAATTTTTAAGAGCGGGTATCGAATTTTCTATTGAAGGAATAAAACTTGTAGATGTTCAAAAAGTGTTTCACATGATGGAGCAGCGAACCTTAAGTGCTGCCTATAAATTTTATTGTTCTAAAGTATTAGAAGGTGCACATGGAGCGGAAGTTGACGCTACCGCAACTTGGGAAGTATTAGAAGCACAACTTGAAAGATATCCGCAACTTGGCGATACCGTAGAAAGCATTGTAAAAATTACCGGCGAAGAAGATATTGTAGATTTTGCCCGCCGCTTTATAAAATTAAATGGAATCGAAATTTTCAATTTTGGAAAACACAAAGGCAAGCCGGTTACCCAGGTATTAAAAGAGGAACCTCAATATTACGACTGGATGATGAAAGGTGATTTTGCCATGAATACCAAGCAAAAGCTTACTGAAATTCTTAATAGGACCCTTGTTAATAAGGCTTAAACAAGCTTTTTGTACGCATAGATCTGTCATTTTAATGGATTTAACATTGGTTTAAAGAAGTATTTGTATTTTAGCTCCTATTCACGCCCCCTATACTTTGGAAAAACTAGTCATCATACCAACCTACAACGAACGCGAAAATATTGCGGCTATTATTGCTGCTGTATTTGAATTGCAGGCAGGATATCATATTTTAATTATTGATGACGGATCTCCTGATGGAACGGCTGCTATTGTAGAAGATTTAATGAAGGCGCATGAAGGCCAACTTTTTATTGAAAAACGTTCGGGTAAATTAGGACTTGGCACAGCTTATATCCATGGATTTAAATGGGCGCTCGAAAAAGGCTACCAATACATTTTTGAAATGGATGCCGATTTTTCACATAGCCCTCAAGATTTAGAAAGACTATATGCAGCTTGTAATATTATTGGAGCCGATGTTGCGGTAGGTAGTAGGTATGTAAAAGGTGGAAGAACCGAAAACTGGCCACTAGACCGTCATATTTATAGTAAGGGTGGTGCGTTTTATACCAAGCTCATTACTTGGCTACCCGTAAACGATCCAACAGCAGGTTTCGTTTGTTACAAAAGAAAAGTATTAGAGACGATTAATTTAGACGAAATACGTTTTGTTGGTTACGCCTTTCAAATTGAAATGAAATTTAGTGCTTGGAAATTAGGATTCAAAATTATTGAAGTACCGATCACTTTTGTAGACCGTAAAATAGGTCAGAGCAAAATGAGTAAGGGAATTATCAAAGAAGGCGTTTTAGGCGTTTTAAAAATGCAGTGGGAGAGTTTATTTCACCATTATGCAGATAGGCTTCGAAAAAAATAAATGTGAGAAAAGCCTTACTTCAACTTCATGCATCTGTTTTTTTAGCCGGATTTACCGGAATACTCGGCGTACTCATTGAGTTAAATGAAGGCTTGTTGGTTTGGTACCGCATGGCCATTACAGTTGTTACACTACTTGCTCTTTTGGTGCTTGGTAAAAAATGGAAAACTTTACCTTTTACACAAGTAAAAAAATTATTTGGTATTGGTATGCTCATTGCACTCCACTGGGTCTTTTTTTATGGAAGTATAAAAATGGCCAACGTGTCTATAGGACTCGTTTGTGTAGCGGGTGCTGGACTTTTTACAGCACTATTAGAACCCTTGTTTTTAAAAGTAAAGATCAAATGGCCAGAAGTGGCACTTGGGCTTTTAAGTTTACTAGGTATTTTATTAATTTTTAAATTTGATGCACGTTACCGGTTGGGCATTGGTCTAGGTATTGTATCTGCTATACTAGCTGCTATTTTTTCGGTACTTAATAAAAAAGAAGTAGATAAGCAGCCGGCTCAAATGATGATGGTGTATGAATTAACAGGCGGACTTTTTTTGTTAACCATACTCATGCCATTTTACCTGAATTATTTTAATGTTGTTAAAATATTTCCAAACTTATCTGATATTGGATGGCTCTTAGTTTTAAGTTGGCTATGTACCGTGCTTGCTATGGATTTGATATTACAAGCATTAAAAAAAGTATCTGCCTTTACGCAAAATTTAACGCTCAATTTAGAACCTGTTTATGGAATTCTATTAGCATTTGTTGTCTATCAAGAAAATAAGCAATTGGGTACCCCTTTTTATTTAGGGATATCTTGCATTGTACTTTCTGTGGTATTCCAGATTGTAAGAGCATCTAGGTCTTGATAGTGCACCATTAAATCCTTTAATTCTTTTTTAAGTTCTGTAATGATGCTTGCGTAAGCTGGATTACTGATGAGGTTATTCATTTCTGTCGGGTCTTTTTGCAAATCAAATAATTCTAGGTTGTTATGCGGTCCGTAAAAACGAATCAGTTTATACCTTGTAGTGCGAACACCAAAATGTGGTGCTACATGATGCGGCTGCGGATATTCGTAATAATGATAGTACATGGACTTTCGCCAGGTGGCAGCAAAAGATTTTTTTGCAGCAGCGGTCGATTTTGCAACAAGCGGTAAAAAGCTTTTTCCTTGCATATCGGAAGGGGTTTGAATACCAGCAATATTTAAAATGGTAGGAGCAAAATCAATATTTACAATCATTTCTTGTAACTGAGTGCCTGGTTTAATTTGACCCGGGTAACGCATGACAAAAGGAGTACGTAAACTTTCTTCATACATAAAACGCTTGTCAAACCATCCGTGTTCACCCATATAAAAACCTTGGTCGGAGGCGTATATAACAACTGTGTTTTGATCTAATTTATGGGCGGCTAGATAGTCTAGTATATTTCCAATACCTCTATCCAGCGATTTTGCAGTGGCGAGGTAATCTTTCAGGTATCTTTCAAATTTAAATTTAAGTAGGGCAGCGCTATCGTTTTTAACAGCTTCATACTGTTCAGATACCGCCGTATAATATTTTTTGTAAGCTGCTTTTTGTGTAGGATCGAGTCTAGCAAACATGCCTGGACCAACTTTATCCCAATTGACATTGATTTTTAAATCGTCTTGTAAAACCATGGTTTTATCGACGGTCATATCTTGAAGTCGAGCTGCTTCACGACCATTATAGGTGTCCATGAAGTTAGCTGGATACGGAAAATCGATATGGTCAAAAGCGCCCAGGTCTTCTACATCAGGCATCCAGTTGCGGTGTGTTGCTTTTTCTCCCACCACTAAAAAGAAAGGTTTACTGGTATCTCTTTTATCCAACCAATTTGTAGAAAACTCGGTAATCAAATTAGTGGTATAGCCCTTATACGCCGTAGTATCGTTTGGTATATTAATAAAGTTTGGTTGAAAGTACTGGCCTTGGTCCGGTAGTATTCTAAAAAAATCAAACCCTGATGGAAGTGTTTGCAAATGCCACTTACCAATCCAAGCAGTTTGATACTCTTTTTGTTTGAGTAACTTTTGAACCTGCTGTTGGTTACCGTCAAAAAACCTGCGGGGGCTGTTGTCTTTTAAACCGTTTAGGTGGTTGTATTTTCCAGTTAATAATACCGCCCTACTAGGCGCGCAAATAGAGTTGGTTACAAATGTATTTTTTGCAATCATACCCTCTTTTGCAATACGGTCTATATTGGGTGTTTGCATCAGACTTTTGCCATATGCACTAATGGTTTGCTGGGTATGGTCATCAGAAAAAATGACAATAATATTGGGTGGCTTATTGCTGCTTTTTTGAGCATGTATCAGATTACTGCAAACGAGTAATAGTGTACATAAAAATGCAAATTGTTTTTTCATAGGATATATTTTTTAGCTCCCAAAACTTTTTTGGTTGGGTAGGCGTCCCCAGTCTGGTAAATCAATATTTAAATTATCATGCTTATCTAGCATTTCTTTTTTTAACGCTGCTCGCATGCTTGTAATTTTTTCTTGCATGGCTGGTTCTGCTGCTAAATTATTTGTTTCGTAAGGGTCTTTATGTACATCAAATAACTGTGTGGTTAGCACGCCTTTAACATTGTATACAATGAGTTTGAATCCGTCAGGGGTTTTAATGCTTCTGCTCCAATGTCCGTACACATTATAAATTTGCGTTCTGATATTTGCCCCCGGATTTTTTATACTAGGCATTAAGCTTTTGGCTTCTACACTGCTAGGGCGTTCGATATGTAAGTATTCATAAATAGTAGGGGTGATATCACTTAAATAGGTAAATCCATTATTTTTTTTATTCACCGGTATGCTTGGTCCTGCCATAATGAGCGGCACCCGAATACTGTGCTCGTATAAATTTTGTTTGCCTAGTAAACCGTGCTGCCCAACTGCGAGTCCATTGTCTCCAGCAAAAACAATCAGTGTTTCATTTGCAAGTCCAGCAGCATCGAGTGCTGCAAGAATACGCCCAAGTTGTGCGTCAAGTTCCGATACCATACCATAGTAATGTGCAATTTCTTTTTTTACCGCTGCCTCTGTTCGGGGGTGGGGAAGGAGCATTTCATCTCGAACTGCTAAATCGCCATTATCAAAAGGGTGGGCAGGTAAAAAATTGGGTGGAAGGTTGATGGTATCTGGGTTGTACCAGGCGTCATATTTGGTGGGTGGTGTTCGCGGATCGTGTGGTGATGTGAGTGCGACATAACAAAAAAACGGCTGCTCTTTTGCTTTTTTGCTACTCAAAAATTGGATGGCCGTGCCCGCGTACAATTCGGTGCTAAACGTATCGCTCTTCCAACTATTTTTTGGGTCATACTCGCCGGTAGGGTCAAAATTATTGACGGTTGGATGAAACTGACCACCCTTATTTTCGAAGTGCATACCGCCAAAAAATATATGACCGCCATTATTAAAAAAACGGTGGTGCGATGCTTTATCTGAATGCCATTTGCCGGTGTGAAAAGTAGTGTAGCCTTTTGTTTGAAGTACTTCGGGGAGTCCGGTTAAACTGTCTGGTATGGTACCACCATCGCCGGGTAGCCTATTTACGTACCTGCCCGTTAGCAGCATCACCCTGCTAGGAACACAAACCGCGCCTTGGTGTCCGCCCATAACATGCGCCTGCGTAAATGTAAGACCCCTTGCTACCAGTTTGTCTAGGTTGGGTGTTTTAATTTGCTTGTTGCCAAGTGCATGAATGGTTGCAAAACTTTGGTCATCAGAATAAACGATGAGTACATTTTTGGCGCGCTTGGTTTTACTTGTTTGCGCATATGCACTATTTATTAGTGCGAACAAACAAATAATCCAACTATATGAATAATAACGACGCATCATTTTCCGATTATTGAATTTGTAACTGATAAGCAACTACTGAATTTTTTAAAAACGTTGGCACGTAAATAATTTTATTTTTTGCGTCGTAGCCAATATCCGCGCTGTTTATTTTTTCAGATCTGGTATCAAATAAAGTTATTTTTTGTGCACCTGCTGCAACAAAATAAACAATGCCATTCCAGCAGCTTACGATGTACTGGTTGGGAGCGACTCTTTCAATACCGTCGGTGCTTGGGTCCATACCATCCATGATTTTTGAAATAGCGCCACCAGGGGTTACAGATAATAATGAGCCTCTATCTAAAATGAGTAATTGGTCTTCGATGCTTAAAAGTCCATTGGGTCCTTGCAGGTTTTCTACTTCTATACTAACCATGCCATTTTCGATGCGATGTACTTTTCCGGTTCTACTATCAGATACAAAAACAGCACCATTTTTATTGACGGTAACATCGTTTAAAAAAACAGATCCTTCTACCTTAATTTTATTTTTAATAACACCTTTTTTAATATCAATCACAACAAGCTCCGTAAGGTCCGCTACATAGAGTTCTTGTTTGTATTTGGCCATCCCTTTTGGTGCATTTAAACCAGTAACCCAATCCAAATTAATAGGAGCACCTGTTTTTGATAATTTACTAATGCTTCCCTTGCCGTCTTTGCCATTAGAAGCGCCATCAATATTTGAAACCCATAGGCAGTTTTCTTTGTCATCAACTAACACTGATTCTGGAACTTTTAAAATCGTATCGGTAGCCCACAATTTTTGAACGGTTGCTTTTTGTGCGTTGATGCTAACTAAAGAGAAACATACAAGCGCCAGGGAGGTCATTATTTTTTTCATAGGGAAGATTTATGCAAGAAAGTTAAAGAAAATTAAGGGTCTAGAAATTCCTATTTACCGACTAGCCCTCTTTTTGTTCATTTATGGGTATAAAATGTAGAATACGGCTATTGGTAATTAAGTATTTATGCCCGTTCACGTATTAAATTGCTATACTATTTGAAACTAATTAATGCTTTTTTATGCGTTACATCTCTATCTTATTTCTACTCGTGGTTACTGTTGCTGTAAAGGCTCAAAAAAAACCGTTAGACCACACCGTCTATGACAATTGGCAATCTATTGCAGATCGTGCCATTAGTAATGACGGCAAGTATGTAGCGTATGCCATAAATCCACAAGAAGGAGATGGAGTATTGGTATTACAGTCGTTGCAAGGTGATTATAAGCTTGTTATTCCAAGAGGCGTGGGCGTAGTTTTATCGGAAGATAGTAAGTATGCTGTGTTTCGCATCAAGCCAACTTTTGCGCAAACCCGTGATGCAAAAATTAAAAAGAAGCGACCCGACGAAATGCCTAAAGATAGTTTAGGGGTCGTAAAACTAGGGGACAAAACAGTTAACAAAACCCCTCGTTTAAAATCTTTTAAATTACCGGATGATGCGAGTGGATGGCTCGCCTACTTATTAGATAAAGAACCAGCAGATGCGCCTAAATCAAAAGCGTCACTTGACTCTGCGGCTAAAATCAAAGCTATGTTTGCCATGGCAGATAGTTTGGTGCGTGCCGCGGATAGTATTCGTTTAAAAGCAACAAGTGCATCTGTAAATGGAATGTCTGTTTTGCAAACACCTCAGCAGCAACCTAAAGTAGCAGAAGAAAATGTTGAAGAAGGGACAGTGCTTGTACTTATGAATTTTAATACCAGCGCCGAAACAAAATATCCCTTGGTGAATGATTTTTATTTCAATAAAAAAGGCACGACACTCGTACTTAAAAAAACAAAGAAAAATGGGTTGGCTGGTTCTGCGGCAACCATTGTTAAGGTTGATTTATCTAGCATGAAGGCTTCAACGATTCTAACAAAATTTAATGACGCTAAACTCTTTAGGTTAGATGAAGCTGGAAAGCAATTAGCCTTTGTTGCCGAAAGAGATAGTGCTGCAAAAGCGGTGCGTAAATTTTATCAGTTGTATTATTTTAAAGATGGGCAAGATTCGGCAGTTGCTATTGCGAGTCAATCCTCTAAAGGAGTTCCGGCAGGACATATTATTAGCGATAACCAAGCAATTAGTTTTAGTAAATCTGGAGCTCAACTATTTATAGGTACCGCTCCATTATGGCCATTAAAAGATACGAGTTTGCCAGATTTTGACCGCGTTAGTGTAGATGTTTGGCATTACAATGATGATCAAATTATGCCGATGCAATTAAGGTCTATGGAGACCGAACTTAGAAGAGCTTACACGGCTAGATATGATTTTACTTCTAATCGTGTTGTGCCACTTGGATCTTCTACATTTAGAAATGTGGTACAAACAAATGATGGCGACGGTTCTGTGTTTTATGCAGCTACCGACGAAGGCAAAAGAATAGCATCGCAGTGGCAAGGTTATACCATCAATGACGTGTACAGTATTAACCCATTAGATGGTTCTTCAAAACTCATTAAAGCCAATTTAAAATCTGGAAATGTGCAGCCAAGCGTATCTGGTAATTTATTACTCTATTACGATGAGCCTGCTAAAAAATATTTTGTGTATAACCATACAACGGGTGTAACCCATCAAATTGCAAAAGATATTACCACACCATTATATGACGAAGAAAACGATGTGCCTGATGATCCTAATGCCTATGGGATTATGCGTTGGACTGAAAATGACCAGTACGTTTTACTCTACGATAGGTATGATATTTGGCAGGTAGATCCGTTAGGCAATCAAAAATCTATTTGCTTAACTGCTGGCCGCGCTAGTAAAATTTCTTACCGTTTTATCGCTACAGATCGTGACGAAAAATTTATAAAAACAGGGCAGCAATTACTGCTTCGTGTTTTTGATGAAAAAGATAAAACAGCAGGCTTGGCGACACTCGTATATGGTTCTAATGCATTAGCTGTATTATTCAAAGAAAAAGTAGCACTTAGTCCACTCGTGCAAAAAGCAAAAAATGCAGATGCATTACTCTATTCCAAAGAAACCTATGTGCAGTCTCCAACATTATTTACTTCTAGTATAAACGGCGGTGCGGCCAATAAGCTAGCTGCTACCAACCCACAACAAAATGATTTTAATTGGGGTACAGCAGAATTATTTACTTGGAAAGCATATACGGGTAAATTAACAGAAGGTATTTTGTACAAGCCTGAAAATTTTGATGCTACTAAAAAGTATCCAATGATTGTTTATTTCTACGAACGTAACAATCAAACCTTGTACAATTATGTTCCGCCAACACCAACGGCTTCTCGTTTAAATATTTCATTTTTTGTAAGCAGAGGTTATGTGGTACTCGTGCCAGACATCTGGTATAAAAAAGGATATCCAGGTCAGGGCGCTTATGATTATATTTTAAGTGGAACACGTGCTGTTGTAAAACAAGGATATATTGATAGTGCCAAAATTGGACTGCAAGGACAAAGTTGGGGTGGCTATCAAATTGCACACCTCATTACTAGAACCAATTTATATGCAGCAGCATGGGCTGGTGCGCCAGTTGTAAATATGACAAGTGCTTATGGTGGCATACGTTGGGGACCTGGGATGAACCGTCAATTTCAATATGAGAAAACGCAAAGTAGAATTGGTGCAACCTTATGGGAAAAGCCAAATTTATACATCGAAAATTCTCCCTTATTTCATTTGCCTAAAGTAACAACACCACTAGTTATTATGGCCAATGATGCCGATGATGCTGTGCCTTGGTATCAAGGGATTGAATATTATACAGCCATGCGCCGTTTGGGTAAAAAAGTGTGGATGCTCAATTACAACAATGAAGCGCACAATTTAGTAGAGCGAAAAAATAGAAAAGATATTCAAATTAGAGAACAACAATTCTTTGATTATTTATTAAAAGGAGAGAAGCCTGCACCATGGATTACAAACGGTGTTCCTGCAACTATGAAAGGAAGGGATTGGGGATTAAAATAGAATGGCTTAGGCCGTTCTATTTGGGTCCCAGGCTTCTAGTTGGTTCGCTACTTCTGTTAAGAAGCTAGCACCAATACTGCCATCAATAATGCGGTGATCGTAACTCAGTGATAGATACATCATATGTCTGATGGCCATGCTATCTCCACTTGGTGTTTCAATAACGGCTACGCGTTTTTTAATGGCACCAACTGCAATAATGGCTACCTGTGGTTGATTGATAATAGGTGTACCCATCAGACTTCCAAAAGTGCCCACATTGGTAAAAGTAAATGTGCCATTTTGGGTATCGTCTGGTTTTAATTTATTGTTACGCGCAGCATCAGCTAAATTATTGATAGATTTAGTAATACCTGCTAAATCTAGTTGATCTGCACCTTTGATAACGGGTACAATTAAGTTCCCATTTGGTAAAGCAGTTGCCATACCCAAGTTTACATATTTCTTTATTACGATTTTATCTCCCACTAAACTAGAATTAATCAGTGGAAATTTTTTCATTGCAGCAACGAGGCAATCAACAATTAAAGGTGTGAATGTTAGTTTAGTGCCTTCTCTTTTTTCAAATTCGGCTTTGTTTTTATTTCTCCATTGAACTAAATTTGTTACGTCAGCTTCAGAAAAACTCGTAACGTGTGGGCTTGTTTGGACACTGTCTACCATGTGCTTGGCAATCAGCTTGCGCATGCGGTCCATTTCTATAATTTCTGTTGGCCCGCTAAAGACCATTTCATTTGAAGGAATGCTAACGTTTAATTTAGAATTAATTTCAACATTTGGTTGTACTGCAACATGCACAGATTTTTTTGCAAAAACCCACTCTAAAATATCTTTTTTTGAAACCCTTCCTCCTGATCCAGTGCCAGGTATTTTTTCTAACTCACTTAAACTTATGCCTTCACTTTGTGCAATGTTTAAGACAAGCGGAGAGTAAAAACGAACTTCGGTGTTTCCTGATTCTTGGGGTGCCGTGTTTACTGGTGCTGCAGGTGCGTATGGAATGAATTCGGGTTCTTCCCCAATAGAAGCAGGAGCAGCTGCTGGGGCTTCAATAATTGTATTTGTAGCAACATTGTTTGCACCAGCTACTTCAATTTTTGCTAGCACACTTCCAATCGGCGCAACATCATTTACCTGAAAACAAATTTCTACTAATATACCTGCAAATGGGGCAGGAACCTCTGTGTCTACTTTGTCTGTTGCAATTTCAAGTACTGTTTCGTCCAAAGCAATATTGTCTCCAATTTGCTTGTTCCATTTTAAAATGGTGGCTTCCATAATACTTTCGCCCAATTTGGGCATCACTAAATCAACAATTGCCATAGACTGCTTAGAGGTTTAACGTCGTTACAAAAGTACGTTATGCGCTTAAAATAGGATTAACTCTTATCCACAATTAAAAGTCGGAGCATATTGAGGGCGCTATTGGCGGTTAACTCAATATTACGCTTGCGGTCAAACCTAAAATGGAATACCTGGGCACGCACTTCATTTTCAGATGCAACGGCCATCCAAACCATTCCAACGGGCTTTTCGGGGGTTTCGCCGCCTGGCCCCATAATGCCACTAACTGCCACTGAATAGTCTGTTTTAAGTAGTTTTCGGACCGAAACTGCCATTTTTCTTACGCATTCTTCACTTACGACACCAACGGTTTCCATGGTTTCTTTAGAAACATCTAATAAATCGCCTTTGATTTCATTGGCATAACTTACCACGGAGCCCTTAAAATAGGCCGATGCGCCGGCTTTAGCCGTTAATAAATGTGCGATATATCCACCCGTGCAACTTTCGGCGGTAGAGAGGGTTTTGTGCTGGTTGAGTAGTAATTGACCCACCACTTCGGCCATTGGAATATCTTCTTTAACCACCAAATATTCCTTAACTGCGGTGGCTAAATTTTCAAAATGGGTATCTAATTCTTTGTCTAAATCTGCTTCATGTTGAGGATCACCTGATATTGTTAAACGCAAACGAACCATGCCATAATTGGGTAAGTACGCTAGTTTAATATGACTTGGTAAGGCAGCTTCATTTTCTTTAATCATTTCTGCTAAAAATGATTCGCCAATGCCCGCCGTTAATAATGTTTTGTGTTTAATCAAGCCTGTTTTAAAACGCTTTGGAATCATTGGAATCACATGATGCTCCATGATCCATTTCATTTCGTGGGGTACACCAGGCATAGACACAAATATTACGCCATCTTTTTCAAAAAGCATACCAGGCGCGGTTCCGCGTTCATTTAATAAAACAGTGCAACAATCTGGTACTTCTGCTTGCTTGGCGTTACGCTCAATCATCGGGCGCTTTAAAATGCGCTCAAAAATGTCTGTAACATGCACAAGTGTTGCGGGATCTAATACCATTTTCCCGCCAAAATATTCACACAATAAAGGTTTTGTGATATCGTCAGAAGTAGGCCCTAAACCACCTGTCAAAAGTATGATTGAAGATTTCTTGCTTTCTGCATCTAATGCAGCCCAAATGTCTTCCCAAACATCGCCAACCGCAACTCTGTTTTTAATGGTAATGCCTGCTTTATTGAGTTCTTGGGCAATCCAGGCACTATTGGTGTCAATCACTTGACCTATTAATAATTCATCTCCAATAGTGATGATGGATGCAAAAACTTTTTCCATGGCTGGGCCTTAAATTTAGTGCGAAGTAAATATAGTAAGTACAAACAGGCAAATATAAATATATTGCACTCTATGAAAACACAAAATTATAGCAACCACAGTAGGTTGGTAGCTGGTTGGCACGGGACTACCTTTTTTGGCATATTGGCTTTTTGGATTGGCAGCTTTGTTAATTTGGCACATGCCGATGGAGCTGGGTTTTACAGTGCTTCTCTTTTGAATCTTGCAGGATTTATTTTTTTATTCCTATTTGCGTTTGTTCGCATTTTTGCCCTAAAAGCACAGGATAGAGCCATTAGAGCCGAAGAAAATTTGAGACATTTTGTATTAACAGGAAAACTACTTCCAGCTAGTTTACGCATTGGTCAAATTGTAGCACTTCGTTTTGCTTCCGACGATGAGTTTATTGCGCTTGCACAAAAAGCAGCCGACGAAAATTTAACTGGCAAACAAATCAAGCAATCTATAACTAATTGGAAAGCGGATACCTACCGCGTATAAATTTAATTATACATTTTATGAAACATCTATTTTTAGTGCTATCTTTTGTATGCTTGCTTGCAGCGCAATCGTCGGCACAATCAAAAGCGCCATCAACTTCAGCACCTAACAACGATGCCGAAAAAGAGGCCGTTAAAAATGTAATCAAGCAAACATTTAAAGCCATGATTACGGTAGACACGGTGTTATTGAAATCATGTTTCGCCCCAGGCGCCATTATGCATGTGGTACAAAATCAAAAAGATTCAGTGGTGGTAAGAACGAGTAAAGTATCTGATTTTGTTGCTAGCATTGGAAAGCAACAGCCAGGCTCACTTGACGAGCGTTCTTTTGATGAAATCATTTATATAGACCGTGAACTTGCCTCCGCATGGGCGCCATATACGTTTCACCGCAATGGACAATTCTCACATAAAGGCATTGATAGCTTTCAATTTGTTAAATTAAAAGAAGGTTGGAAAATTCAGTACCTCATTTACAACATGTATCAGTAAGGTGAAAATTGTTATTCCCTAAAAAAGGGGGCTAACTTTTCTTTAAGGCTTTCAGGTATCTGTGCTCTTTTGCCTGTTGTTGCATCTATAAAATAGAGTACTACTTTTCCTTGGGTGAGTAGCTTGCCTGCTTCGTTGTATACTTCGGTAATAAATTTGATTTGATGCTCAAGTGGTAGCTCAGGCACTATTGTTTTTACCGTTAATAAATCGTCGTAGTGGGCAGGCCTAATGTATTTGGTTTCCATCGTTACAACGGGCATATGAATCCCCATTTTTTCAATTTCTTTGTAAGAAAGCCCAATGGCACGCATCGCTTCTACACGACCAACTTCAAAATACTGGGCATAATTGCCATAATATACCACGTCCATTTGATCTGTTTCTGCGTATCTAACTCGAATGTTTGTATGATGTTCGTACATGATTTTCCCTGCTTTTGTTGACAAACTTACGGCATCTATCTGTTTTTCCACAAATGCCCATTAGAAAGGGCCTTACGGAGTGGTAATACTACCTTTAAAATGGTTTTCGCTTTTTATTAAGAAAGAAATATAAACCTTTGTAAAAAAGGGGATCATACTTATGAAACTACACACTTCTATTTTATCGGTATTCTTTTTTGTACTAGCACAAATAGGATTGGCGCAAACCCCAGTTTTGCCCAATTCAATTGATGCAAGTGTACGTTATTTGCAAACTTTTGTATCGGATAAGGCGTATGTGAGCAGTTATCAATTAGCCAAAGAACTGAAGCGAACGTCCATGTATCAAAACAACAGTTCTATAAAAGAAAAGGTTGATTTTTATTTATTAGTGAGTGGTTTGCAGTTAGATGAAAAGGGGATTGTAGAACAAGCGACTGATTTTATAAAAGCAGCCGTGGATCCTGCCTTTCGTCAAATGATGACGTATTATGTTGGGGTTTATTATTTTAGAAACAACAAGCCAGATCAAAGTTTAACTTATTTAGAAACAGCTAAACTGGCCAATTTAACCAATGCACAAATTGGGGAAGTCAAGTATTTACTAGGGTATCTTTATTTTAGTTTAGGACAGTTTGAAAAAGCAAAACAACCACTAGATGCTGTTCGTCAAACAGTGGGCGATGTGTATTATGTGGATGCCAATTATTATTTCGGATTTATAGCATTTAAAGAAAAAAACTATGGGGTAGCGCTTAGTTGTTTTGAAATAGCTAAAGCGGCTTCTGCATATGGTAAACTCATTCCTTTTTACAATGCGCAGATATTTTATTTTACAGGAAACCCCGGAAAGGCATTATCTACTGCATTAGATGCTTTAAAAGCCGGCAATCAATATTATGAAAAACCATTACAGCAACTAGTTGGCAGGTTGCTCTTTGCAAAAAATGATTTTACAGCGGCATTGCCTTACTTAGAAAAATATGTTGCTAGTACTAAGATCCCTTCAAGTGAAGATGTGTATGAATTATCTTTTTGTTATTTCGAGCAAAAAAAATGGAACAAAGCTATAGAAGGGTTTAAGCAGCTCACTACCGGAAAAGATTCATTGTCTCAAAATAGTATGTACTTGCTGGCCAAAGCGTATTTAGAAATAGGGGACAAGTTAAATGCGCGCAATGCATTTATTTTTTGTGCCGAAAATAGTAGCAATAAAGTACAAAAAGAAGTGGCTACTTTTTCTGTAGCAAAACTCTCCTTCGAACAAGGTCTTACAAATGAAGCATTAAAAGGGTTTCAAGAATTTTTAAAACAATATCCGCGCTCTACATATACCCAGGAAGCTACTGATTTACTCGTTAATACCCTTGCCCGAACCAGTAATTTTAAAGAAGGACTTCAATTGTATGCGGGCATAAAAAATCCATCGGCGTTGGCTCAAAAAGCATACCCTTCATTACTCTATGGAAGAGCCGTAGAACTCATTAATGATCAGTACGTTGATGCTGCTGATAGCTTACTAGATCATTTGCTTGCAGCACCCAATAATCAAGATGTAGCGGTATTAGCCTATTTCTGGAAGTCGGAAATGCAGTTTAGAAAGGGGCAATACAATCAGGGGATTTCTTATTTGCAAAAGTTTTTGTTAGCACCTGTTGTGAATGCAGAAGTTAATTTGAGTAACGCCTATTATAATTTAGGTTTTGCACAAATGCAATTGCTTCAGTATTCCGATGCTATTATTAGTTTTGAAAAAGCGGCGGCTACTGTAAAAATAGGATCGCCTATTTTTCAGGATCTTGTCATTAAAAAAGCGGATTGTTTTTTTATGACAAAAGATTTTACCAAAGCAATGGTACTTTATGATCAAGTGATTGACCGTAAGTATGATGCAGAAGATTATGCTTATTTTCAAAAGTCTATCATACTTGGCGCTTCAAATAAAACATCAGAAAAACTGTCGCTGCTTCAGAAATTTGTAAAACAGTATCCAAATTCGGGACTTATTGGTGATGTGTATATGGAAATAGCCAACACGTATTTAGCGGCCGAATCCTATGCATTAGCAGTATCTCCGCTACAGCAAATTACGTCAAGTGTTCCGCTTGCTGCTTGGCATCCAGCAGCTTATTTAAAACTCGGTGTTGCTTATTTTAATATTGATAAAAACAACGAGGCACTTGCTGCATTTACAAGTTTGCTTGCTAAGTTTCCAAACACCGAAGAATCTGAGTCTTCCATTGAGTATATCCGAAATATTTTTGTAGAAAACCAAAAGCCGCAAGATTTTATTGCCTTTATGGAATCTAACGGCAAGGCTTTATCTGAAACAGAAGCAGATTCATTAACCTATCAGGCAGCGCTATTGCGTTATGAACAAAAAGATTTTGCTGGTACAAAAAATGGAATGAGTGCCTACATCGATAAATTCCCGGGTGGTGTGCATGTGTTAGAAGCGCATGACATCATGGCTTCTATTTATGCGTCTGAAAAAAATACAGTAAGCGCCATTAAATACCTTTCTTATATAGCTTCTAAAGCCCCTAATAAATTTGCCACTGATGCGGTGTTGCATTTGGCCAGGGCTTATTATTTTGAACTACGCGATTATGCAAAAGCGACTACCTATTATAAACAGCTAGATGCTATGTCCACCGACGAGGCTGTTAAAAAAGAAGCAGTACGCGGCTTAATTAGAAGTGCTACCAAGCAATCCAATTGGGAAGATGCACTTCCAGCAGCAATACAAATTTTGGAGATGTCTGGTGCAGCTTCTGATGATAAAGTGATGGCTAATTTTGTAATGGCAAAATCAAAGCAGCTTGCAGTATCAATTGATACAGCGGTTATGTTTTATAAAGAAGTGATTGCTTCTGGCAAGTCAGAATTTAGTGCCGAAGCCAAATACCAACATGCTAAAATATTATTTGAGCAAAATAAGCTGGAGGATTCAGAAAAAGTTGCTTTTGAGCAAATTAAAGGTTGGGGTTCTTATGAATACTTCGTCACTAAATCCTATTTATTACTAGGTGATATTTATTATAAGCAGCTAGATTATTTCAATGCAGAAGCAACCTATCAAAGTATTATTGCCAATACTACTTTTGCAGATTTAAAAAAGGAAGCACAAGAAAAATTAACACAAGTAACCGCTGATAAAGCAAAAAAATAAAAATCTAGACAGATGCGTAAAGTTAGATTCCTTTTATATATGACGGCTTTTTGTGTAACAAATGTCAGTGCACAAGTAGCTTCAAAAAATACGGCAGATACAGCTAAAGTGGTAACGATTACATCGGCATTTAAGCCAAGCTTAAGGCCACTATCAAAAATTAATTTTTTAGCAGCCACTCCATTTGTTGACAATAGTAAGGTTACCATGCAGTATCTGGTACCTGCTCAAAACATTAGTTTTGGTTATCAAGCTGTAGCTGTTACACCACTAGCATATGTTGCAGATTCTATGCGTGTGTCCAAACGGAATCATTTTTTAAAGGTGGGTCTTGGAAATTTAAATACCATCTTTGCAGAAGCTGGATTTAATATAGGAGATGGTGTTAAAAATAACACTTACATAGGTGGCGGCATTAAAAAAATGAAAGGTCTTTTATTTGCGCAAGAATTTACCGATGTTAATTTTTCTATCAATAGCGCCCATCAAATAGGGGAAGCCCACGATTTGAGTGTTAAGTTTACAACAGGGTCTACCACCCGCTATGCATATGGGTTTAAGCCCTCTTTATTACCTTATACAAAGGATAATATTTTAAACAAATACAATAGCGCTGGAATAACGGTGCACCTTGCAAATAAAACAGATGCATTTTTTGGTATTCATTATACACCCACTATATCGTTTGATTATTTACAATCTGGTGTAGATGAAAGAGAATACGAAACCAGTATAGCAGCTCCCGTTTCAAAAAACTTGGGCACCGATTTTAAAATTTCAGTGCAACCCACTGCTAGTTTTTCAAATACCGTTTTACCAACAATTCCTAATAACCTAACCATTGTCAACAATTTATTTTCGATACCAAGTACGTTTAGTTGGATTACAAATAAGTTTCAAGTTCATTTAGGAGCTGCACCCACCATTAATAATGGCACTTATGCTGTATTACCGCAAGTAACTGGTGTAGCGATACTTCCTAATACTGGTTTACGAATTGAACTTGGTTGGGCGGGTCATTTTGAAAAAAATAATTTGCGTTCTTTAGCTGCCTTTAATCCTTGGGTTCGTATTCCTAATAATTTCTCTAACACCAAAATTACAGAACAATTTTTAGGCGTTAAACTTCCAGTGGGGGATCACTTTACCTATGGCGCTACTTTGTCATTATTAGAATATGAAAATCAGGCGCTTTTTACGAATGCATTTACGGATGGCAGATTGTTCAAAGTTTTTTTTGAACCAAGCATGCGTGCGCTTCAATTACAGGCTAATGTTAGTTACACCCTGCAAGAAAAATTAAATGTATTGGGAGGCATCACCTATAAAAAGTTTTCCGGATTAAAGGTTCAAAATGAAGCTTGGGGATTACTACCACTTGAACTAAATGGATCATTACATTGGAAGTTCTCCAATAAACTTTCATTTACATCAACGCTTTATGCATGGGATGGTGCACAAGCTATGGATGCGCAAATGGTTACAAAAAAACTACCTGCTGCCGCCGACTTTTCGGTGGGAGCAACCTATACAGTCGTAAAATCTGCTAAATTTTGGTTACAGCTAAACAACCTACTAGATAATAGGTACCAGCGATGGAACCAATATGAAGTTTTTGGCCGAAATGTTGTGGCGGGATTTGTATATTCGTTCTCCGGAAAACAATAGGCACATGTTAGACCATATATACCCTTATTTACTGGTTCATAAAAAGCTTCAATTGGCAGGTATTGGTACACTTGAAATGGTGCCAGTTTCTGCAGCTATTGATAAGAGTGGTCTACGTATTGCTGCTCCTTACGAAAAAATTAATTTTATACTTGGTCAAGTACCTACTGATTCATCATTTATTGCTTGGGTAGCGGCACTCGATCATATAGATATAGAAACGGCTGCATCAACAACGCATGAAGCTGTAGCAGAATTGGCAGCTAGTATTCATTTGCAACAGCCGGTTATCATTGCGGGTGTTGGTAATTTTCATAAAGAGGGCTCTGGTATTTCTTTTACTGCGCATGAACCATTATATGCCGTTCAAGAAGCGCTTCCAATACCAACTGGCTTGCAGTGGTCATTTAAAAAAGGTTTATTGTATAAAGCACAACCATTATCTGCTATGGATACTTATTGGTGGGTTGCGGCAATTTTACTAGCTATAGCTGGGGCAGCTGCCATTGCTAATTATTATCTACAAATTAACGATCAATTTTAATTCGCCTTTTAATGGCTTCTACCATTCATTATAATACATGTCCTATTTGCGCTTCCTCATCAATTGGTAAATTATATGTTGCCAAAGACTATACCGTTTCTGGTGAATTATTTGAAGTATGGCGTTGTAATAGTTGTTCAGTTGGGTTTACGCAAGATGTGCCAGACGCCAGTACCATTGGTCCTTACTACGCTGCAGAATCTTATGTTTCACACACAGACAGTAGTAAAGGGTTTATTAATTCGGTATATCATAAAGTAAGAAGCTACGCGCTTCTTACAAAGAAAAATTTAGTTACGACACTCGTTGGTAAAAAAACGGGTGCAATACTTGATATTGGTGCAGGGACAGGTGCTTTTGCACATACCATGTTAACTGCTGGATGGCAGGTAACGGGTCTCGAACCAGATGCAACGGCGGCTAAACAAGCGCTTCTTAAATATAATATCCAGTTAGCAGCAGCAGATACTATTTACACCCTAGAAAACCATCAATTTGACGCCATTACCATGTGGCATGTGTTAGAACATGTGCACGACTTGCATGGTTATTTTAGGCGTTTTTTTGAAATATTAAAAACAGATGGCGTACTTATAATTGCAGTTCCTAATTATACCAGTACCGATGCTAGTATATATGGAAAAAATTGGGCGGCGCTAGATACGCCTAGGCATTTGTATCATTTTTCTCCGGCAAGTATGGAATTAATTGCGGATACGCATGGCTTTAAGCTTGTCATCAAAAAGGCGATGTGGTTTGACGCCTTTTATGTAGCCATGTTAACAGAGCAACATAACGGTGGATCCTTTATAAAAGCAATACTAGTTGGGCTTTGGTCTAATGTAACAGCACTATTAGACGTCAATAAGTGCAGTTCAGTTATTTATACGTTTAAGAAAAAGTAATAAGGAGATAGAAACCTATTGTAACGTTCTATTGTAATGTTACCTTAAAAATAGCAGGCCAATTTTTTCCGGTGATAAAAGCTGCCTTTGTAACACTATCATACGCAATCCCATTTAATACATTTGTTTCTGTGGTAATGGGTTGGTTTGTTTTTTGCAAAATATTTGTAAAGTCAAATTGCTTTTCTACTTGTCCAGATGCAGGGTTGATGGCTATTATTTTATTTTCACCCCAGACATTGGCGTAAATTTTTCCTTCAATCATTTCTAGCTCATTAAGAGAGGCGATATAACCATTGTTGTCATATACGCCCAATGTTTTTTCGATGGCTAGGGTAGCTGGGTTTACAAAATATAAATTACTAGTTCCCGTACTTATAATGAGTTGGTTATTGAAATGGGTAATGCCCCAACCTTCATAATTCCAATTTAATTCTTTTTCTTTTTTAAAGGTATTGGCGTCATACACTAGCACTTTGTGGTTTTGCCATGTGAGTTGGTAGAGTTTGTTATTGTAAATTGTAATGCCTTCTCCAAACAAAGTATCCGCTATGGATAAGGTCTGTAATGCTTTTCCGGTTGCAAGCTCTGTTTTTAAAAGCTTGCTTTGGTTGGTTAGGCCGGTTCCTTCGTAAAGGGAATTGTTATGCCAAATAAGACCCTGGGTAAAAGATGTGGTGTTGTGCGGGTATACCGCTACAACATTGTACGTTCCATTAATAGGCGCCTGTATCGCTACTGCTGGCGACGTTTCAATGGCTTCTGAATCTTGATTGGGTTGACATCCAAAAAGGGTAGAGGCAACAAGTAAAAAGTATACAAGATTTTTTTTCATTGCAGCTTAGGATTCATTAAACATTAAATCTGAAATGCATAATATCGCCATCCTTAACAAGGTATTCCTTTCCTTCAATTCGTAATTTACCATTGTCTCTGCAAGCTGCTTCACTTCCTAATTGAACATAGTCATCGTAGGCAATTACTTCGGCTTTAATAAAGCCTTTTTCAAAGTCGGTATGGATAACACTAGCAGCCTGTGGGGCTTTCCAGCCTTTTAAAATGGTCCATGCTCTCACTTCTTGAACGCCCGCCGTAAAATAGGTATCTAGGTTTAATAATTTATACGCAGATCTAATTAAACGGTTTAGCGCTGGCTCTGTCATTTTATATTCTTCCATGAACATTTGCTTATCATCCACAGATTCTAATTCTGCAATTTGTGCTTCAATATTATTACACATCACAATCACTTGAGCTCCTTCATGTGCAACAGCGGCGGCAAGCATTTCAGAATATTTATTGCCAGTATGCATACTCGCCTCGTCTACGTTTGCAACGTATAAAACGGGCTTGTCTGTGAGTAAAAACAAATCGGCAACGGCTACTTTATCTTCTTTTGAAAGACCTAAAGAAAAAATACTTTTACCGGTCTCTAAATGACTTTTACAGCGCGTTAAAATTTCAAATTCTGCTTTAGCCTTAATATCGGAACCTACACGCGCCATTTTTTCTACACGTTGCATTTTCTTTTCTACACTTTCTAAATCTTTTAATTGTAGTTCGGTATCAATAATTTCTTTATCGCTCACTGGATTGATAGCACCTTCTTCTCTTAATACGTTTTCATCTTCGAAACAACGGATAACGTGTATGATGGCATCTACTTCTCTAATATTTCCTAAAAATTTATTACCAAGTCCTTCACCTTTACTCGCTCCTTTTACAAGACCTGCGATGTCAACAATTTCCATTTGGGTTGGAACAATGCGGTCTGGAATTACAAGTTCAGCCAACTTACTTAAACGCTCATCCGGAACGTCTACAAGGCCAACATTTGGCTCAATGGTACAGAAACGGTAATTGCTAGCCTGGGCTTTAGCACTAATGCTTACTGCATTAAATAAAGTTGATTTTCCTACGTTGGGTAGCCCTACGATGCCTGCCTTTAAAGCCATAATTGAAACCTTTTTAAGTAAGGTGCAAATATAGCTCCAATATTTTTTATATTCACCCCATAAATTAACCCTGATGGCACTAAATATTGTATGGATCGCCTTTTTTATCGTGGCTTTTGTAATTGCTCTTTATAAGTTTTTGTTTTTACACGACACAGAAGTGTTTAAAACCCTTGTGGATGGTATGTTTGATAGTGCCAAAGGTTCTGTAATGGATGTTGCTTTTCCTTTAGCGGGCACCATGGTTTTCTTTTTAGGTCTGATGAATATTGCGGAGCGTGCGGGCGCCATTAACTGGATTGCTAGGCTCCTAAATCCATTTATGAAAAGGTTGTTTCCTGAAGTACCTGAAAAGCACCCTGCAATGGGACAAATGGTGATGAATTTTAGTGCCAATATGCTAGGTCTTGACAATGCGGCAACACCTTTTGGGTTAAAAGCCATGGAAAGTTTACAGTCCATTAACCCAGACAAAGAAAAAGCCACGAATGCACAAATCATGTTTTTGGTGCTACATACAAGCGGCCTTACTTTAATTCCACTCACCATCATTTCTTACCGTTTAGCGGCAGGCTCTACAGAGGCTGCCAGTGTATTTATACCTTGTGTACTGGCAACTATATGTACAACACTTGCTTCTATATTTATTGTTGGCTTTAAGCAAAAATTAAAGTGGGATAAAGTGATTTTAACTTGGTTGTTAGGCCTTGTTGCACTTGTGGCAGGCATGCTATTTTTTGTTCAGCAAATGGGGGCGGAGCAAAAAGAAGTATTTAGCCGCGTTACCGGTAATATGATTTTACTACTACTTGTAGTGCTTATTATTATAGGAGGGATGCTTAAAAAAATAAATGTTTTTGACGCCTTTATTGACGGCGCCAAAGGTGGCTTTGATGTGATTTTAAAAATTATTCCATACCTCGTTGGTATGCTTGTAGCCATTCGCGTATTTAGAGATAGTGGTGCCCTTGGATATATGGTGGATGGACTTAGTTGGGTAATTGGATTAACGGGTGTTGATACCGCGTTTACGCCTGCTTTACCGGTGGCTATTATGAAACCATTTAGTGGAAGTGGGGCAAGAGGGTTGATGATCGATGTGATGAAATCAAATGGTCCCGATTCTTTTGTAGGAAAATTGGCATCTACGTTTCAGGGATCTGCGGATACTACTTTTTATATCATCGCCCTTTATTTTGGTAGCGTGGGTATCAAAAAAGTACGTTATGCGATTTGGGCAGGGGTGTTAGCGGATTTAATTGGTGTAGTAGCTGCAATACTTATTGGCTACGTGTTTTTTATGTAGTTTTCTCGCCAGCCATTTCCATTACAATTTTCCATTCGGCGGGTTTAACCGTTTGTACGGATAGTCTACCAAGTCTTACAAGGTCCATATCTTGTAATTTAGCATGTGCCTTAATATCTGCAAGCTTTACTGTTTTTTTAAGCTTTTTAAAGGGCTTAAAATCAACGACAAGCCATGCTGGATCTGGGGTGGTAGGGTCTTGGTATGATTCCTTTACTACTTTAGCAATGCCAACTATTTCCATGCCTTCATTGGAGTGATACCAAAAAGCGAGATCGCCTTTTTTCATGGATCTTAAATTATTGCGCGCGCCATAATTTCTAACACCATCCCAAAATGTTTGTTTGTCATTTTCAAACTGATCCCAACTGTATTTGAAAGGTTCTGATTTGATAAGCCAGTAATTCATTTTGAAAACTATTTAAGTCGTAAAATACTATGATAAATATTATGCTTCGCTTGCAAGAACATCTGCTAAATGCAGCACTTTTAATCCCGAGTGCTTATGCGTTAAGCAACCATCGATGTGCATTAGGCAACTCATGTCGGTACTAATAATATATTCGGCGCCGGTAGCAGCTGCATTTGTCGTTTTTTGATCACCCATAGCGATACTAATAGGTTCAAATTTTACAGCAAAGCTACCTCCAAAACCACAGCAGGTTTCTACATCGTTCATTTCAATGAGTTCGAGACCTTTAACTTTACTGAGTAGCTTACGCGGTTCTGTTTTAGTATTGCATTCACGAAGGGCAGCACAACTATCATGGTAGGTTACTTTACCATTAAAGGTAGCGCCAACGTCATCAATTTTCAAAACGTTGATTAAAAAATCGGAGAGTTCGAATATACGGGCCGATGTTTTTTTAGCAATATTTATTTGTGCAGAGTTGTCGTATAATTTACCGTAGTAATTGCGTACAAAGCCAGTACAGCTTGCACTTGGCGATACGATGTAATCGGTGCCATTAAAATCGTCTAGGAATTTGTCACAAACACTTTTAGATTCCGACCAAAAACCCGCATTAAATGCAGGCTGGCCACAACAAGTTTGGTTGGCATTGTATTTGACTGTACAGCCTACTTTCTCCAACACTTTTACCATGTTAAAAGCTACCTCTGGGTAGAGTTGATCAATAAAGCAAGGAATAAATAACTGTACGTTCATTTATTTATTTTTCACTACCTAAACGGTAGATGTATTTGTCTGCTAAAAATCCTTTATCCGTTGTAGGATATTTTTCTTTGATTTCTTTGTAAAGGGCTAAAGCTTCTGCATTTTTTCCAGTGGTTTCTGAAAGAAGGGCAGCTCTAAATAAATATTCAGAAGCGTTGCTTTCATCTTCAGAAAAACTAGCAGCCGCTTTTTTATAATAATCTATCGCTTCGTCTTTTTTGTTAAGCTCAGCACTTGCATCACCTAAAGCACCAATCGCTAGCATTTGAATTTGCTTTGCGTCGGTAGAAAAATCTTTTAGGTACTTGATTGCGTTGTTAAAGTCGCCTAATTTAAGATAACTAACACCAGCGTAGTAGCCTGCGATGTTTGCAGCCTTGGTTCCACTGTAGTTATTAATGATATACAACACACCTTTATTTACACCATCGCCATTTAATACAAGGTTAGATGAGTCTATAGCAAAGTATTCTTGTGCTTTAAACATCGCTTCAGAAGCTTTTTCTTCTTTAGGCGTAACAATGTATTCTTGGTAACCAAACCAAGCACCCACCACTACTAAAATAACGGCAACTGCAGTAGCAATTTTTTTGCCACTTGTATTCCAAAATGCAGCTGCACCTTCTAGGCCCTCGTTGTTTGTGTGTTTTACTTCGTTTTCTGACATGGTATTTATTTTCTTGTAATTTTTAATGGGGTTAGTCTACGATAAACGGATAATTTTCGTCTAGGTAAACATCTTTTAAAACTTCGCTATCATCAGGCCAAGGGCTTTCTTCAGCAAATTTTACACTCTGCTCAACAATGGCATCAATTTTTTGATCGATGGCTTGTAAGTCAGCTTCGGTGGCAAAACCATTTTCTAAGATGGTTTCACGCACTTTAATAATAGGGTCTTGATTTTTGTAATCTTCCACTTCTTCTTTACTTCTATATTTTTGTGGATCCGATACAGAGTGTCCTTTGTATCTGTACGTTTTCATTTCTAGTAAAGTTGGACCTTCACCATCTCTTCCTCTTTTTACAGCTCTTGCTACACCTTCGTGTACAAGTTCAGGAATCATGCCATCAATAACATCGGCAGGCATGTCGTATGCGTCTGCTAATTTGTAAATATCTGTTACATTACTAGTACGTTCAATAGAGGTACCCATGGCGTAATTATTGTTTTCACAAATAAACACCACTGGTAATTTCCAAAGCATCGCTAGGTTAAATGTTTCGTGTAAGATACCCTGACGTGCAGCGCCATCTCCAAAATAACAAAGAACCACATTATTGGTACCCTTGTATTTTTCAGCGAAAGCTAAACCGCCAGCAGTTCCAATTTGGGCGCCCACTATACCGTGGCCACCAAAAAATCGGTGTTCGAGGCTAAAGAAGTGCATACTGCCTCCTTTACCTTTAGCACAACCGGTTGCTTTACCGTATAATTCGGCCATACAAGAATCGGCAGATACGCCTTTTGCAAGCGCTAAGCCATGGTCACGGTAAGCAGTAATAAATGGATCGTCATGCTGGGTAGCTGTCATACAGCCAGCTGCTATTGCTTCTTGGCCAATGTAAGCGTGGAAAAACCCACGGATCTTACCTGCCATTTTGTACATTTCTTCTGATTTAAGCTCAAACTGGCGAATCAGCTGCATCAGCTCGTACCAGTAGAGGTAGGTTTCTTTTGAGAATTTAGTAGGCACTAGTCAAAATTTTGAGGTGCAAATATACGGGTTAAACATTAAAAA
>Ga0255117_1000047_pt1 | contig 36168 bp, 28 predicted proteins | sample Law_Atlam_RepA_8_2_FD_188583 | JGI IMG/M metagenome (GOLD analysis project Ga0255117, IMG submission 188583) | Freshwater microbial communities from St. Lawrence River, New York, United States - Law_Atlam_RepA_8h | ecosystem: Environmental > Aquatic > Freshwater > River | place: USA: New York...
GAAGAGGAACAGGCCCGGCCATAACGGCTTCATGATGATCTGCGCCGCCTTGGTGCTCTTCATGACGCTGCCGGGCCTGTTCCTCTTCTACGGCGGCTTGGTCCGCTCGAAGAACGTGCTCTCCGTCATCGCGCAGTGCTTCGGTCTGGCGGGACTCGTCACCATCCTCTGGTGGGCCGTCGGCTACTCGCTCGTCTTCGGTAGGAGCTTCGACGGCACGCTGCTCGGCCACATCTTCGGCGGCAGCGAGTTCTTCTTCATGAACGGCGTCACCTCGGCGCCGAATACGGATTACGCCTACTGGATCTCCCAGAACGTCTTCTCGATGTTCCAGCTCATGTTCGCGATCATCACCCCGGCCCTCATCGTCGGAGCGGTCGCCGAACGCATGAAGTTCTCCGCGCTGATGGCCTTCATGACGGCTTGGATGTTCCTCGTCTACTTCCCCATGGCCCACGCCATCTGGGGCATCTCCGGTGACATGAACGGCGTCTGGAACGCCAAGGCCTCGATCAAGGCGATCGACTTCGCGGGCGGCACCGTCGTCCACATGACCTCGGGTTGGTCGGCCCTCCTCCTCTGCATCATCCTCGGACCCCGCATCGGCTTCGGCAAGAAGTCCATGAGCCCGCACAGCATGGTTCTGTGCGCCGTCGGTACGGGCATGCTCTGGGTTGGTTGGTACGGCTTCAACGCGGGCTCGGCGCTCGCCTCCGATGGCGTCGCCGCGCAGGCCTTCACCACGACGACCCTCGCCGCCGCCGTCGCCGCCTTCACTTGGGGTGCCCTCGAGTGGGTCCTCCGCAAGCACGCCAGCGTCCTGGGCATCTGCTCCGGTGCCGTCGCCGGCCTGGTCGTCGTCACCCCTGCGGCGGGCTTCGTCTCCACCACCAGCGCGGTCATCATCGGCGTCCTCGCCGGCGTGGTGCCCTTCCTCGCGGTGGTGTACCTGAAGTCCAAGCTCGGTTACGACGACGCCCTCGACACCTTCGGCGTCCACGCGGTCGGCGGCACCTTGGGTGCCGTCCTCACCGGCATCTTCGCGACAATCGATGCCAACGCCAACTTGGGCCTCAACCTCAAGGACGTCGTGGGCAACACGCTCCTCACCGAGCAGTTCAAGGCGATCGGCGTGACCCTCGCGCTCTCCCTCGTCGCCACGGCGATCATCGCCTACACCCTCAAGGCGACGATCGGCCTGCGCCCAACCGAAGAAGACGAGGCTCGCGGTCTCGACATCTCGGACCACGGCGAAGAAGGCTACAACCACAACTCCTAAGCTCCCCGCAAGGGAGTCAGGCCGCCAGGCCGCCCAGCAACGGGCGGCCTGTTTTTTTTGGCACCATGGAACCAATGCCCCCACCGGGTGTTAACAAACCGTGTTAAAAGATTGCCAGGTCGGCCGATGCTGACACCTTGCTGTCTATAAAAGAACTCTATGTTGAAAATCTCAGCCCAAATAGGAGACGAATTCCTCGGTACCGCCGAAGAGCTGGCCCACCACGTCTCGAAAAAGCTCGAGGAACTTGGTTTCGGCGATCGCCACCGGGCGACCGAACGCCTCGTCCGTTTCTACACCTACGAAAACCTCATTTCCAAGCCCGAACGAGCCAACGACGACCGACGCAAAGCCAACTACGGCAGCCTGCAGGTCCGCCAATTGCTGCTGGCGCGCCTGTTGGCCGAACGGGGCTGGGAACTCGACCGCATCCGCAATCTCCTCAAGGACAACGCCCAAGTCGATAAATTGAATAAGCTGATCGATGAATTGGCCCAGCCCAACGAGGCCGAACGCCTTTTCTTCCGGACCGCCTCGCCGCAAACCCCTGAAAGCCATGCCCGGGTCGCCTCGGTGCGGCAGAACCGCCTTTACAGCATCGCCGCTTTTGACGGCGATTCGGTCAGCGAACCCGATGCCGGGGCGCCGCCCGCACGCAAAAGCCGTTTTGCCAACGAGGCCTACCAGCACCTCCGCGATCTCTCCGAATCGCCGATGCCCGCGATCCAGTTCCGCAAGCTGGTCATCAAGGAATCCATGCGTCCGGACCTGGAGCCCGAAGTCCGCGAATTATTCCAGCAACTGCTGGCCTTCCACCCGACCTCGCGGGGCGAGGAACCGAAGCGTGAAAGGTGGACGCGCCTTCGTCTTGCGCACTGGTGTGAGGCATCCTTCCACATCGACAATCGGGGTCGTCCCAGCGAAGAGGAACTCGATGAAATCGTCGAAAAGTTCCGCAAAGCCTTGAAAGATAGTTATTTAAGAGTTTAAACTAAATTTATGACAGTATCTTTCTGGTGTTAATAACAAAAAAGATACTCTGGTGGTGTTGACAGTTTGATGGGTGTGTGCATGGTGGTCTCTGTATGATCGCTCCTATGCACTCCCCCACCATCGAAATCCTGCCTTTGAAAAAGGGCTTCCTCCGTGCCGCCGCTGAGGCGACGCACGTCTTGGTCCGTCTCGTCGCTCCAGCCCAACCCGTCAGCCAGAACGCGGTGGCCGCCCAACGCGCCCCGCTCGACCTCGCCTTGGTCATCGACCGCTCCGGGTCGATGAGCGGCGCTCCCCTGAAGGCCGCCCTCGAAAGCTCGGTGCGCATCATCCAGGGCCTCCGCCCAGATGACCGCATCGCGGTCATCTCCTTCGACGACGTCGTCCAAGTCGTGCAACCGTTGATCGCCGTCGGCGACGCCCATGACTTGGCCAACCGCGTCCGCCTGATCGAATCGGGCGGTTCCACGGCCCTATTCGACGGCTGGCAGGAAGGCGTCAAGCAGCTCGCCCCATTCGTGAAGAAGGAGCGCATCGCCCGGGTCATCCTCCTGACCGACGGACAAGCCAACCACGGACTCGTCGAGGAGGCCAAGATCTTCGAACACGTGTCCAAGGCCGCCGGTGCCGGCATCACGACCTCCACGGTCGGTCTCGGCCACGGCTTCAACGAGTCCCTGCTCACGGGCATGGCTAAGGCCGGCGAAGGGGCCGCCAACTTCGGCCAGACGGCCGATGACCTGAACGAAGCCTTTGAAGAACAGTTCGCCATCCTGTCCAATGGCTTCCTCCGCCAGGTTAAGATCACCGTCCAAGGCGGTAGCGACGTCCAAGCCCGCCTGCTGGGCGAATTCCTGGAGGATGGCGTGACGCGCTCCCGCAAGCTCGGCACGTTGCCTTGGGATTCCGCGCTGACGGCCGTGGTCGAACTCAAGATCGGCGCCAACGCCAAGGCTGATTCGTTGCTTGCGGTGAATTTCGCGGCCATCACCAAGGACGGCACGCCCGTCACCTTCGGCCCCCAGATCCTGGCGCTCGCGGAAGTCGACCTTGCGACCTTCAGCACCTTGCCGTCCGATGTGAACGTGGCGGCCGCCGTGGGTGAGGCGGTGACCGCGGAGAAGCTCGAGGTGATCGAAGCCCTCGTGCGCGACGGCGAGGTGACCGAAGCCAAGCAGAAGCTGGCCGAACTCACCGAGCAGGCCAACCTCTCCGAATGGGCCCGCGAAAAGGTGATCTACCTCACGCGCCTCCTGGACGAAGACCGTGTCATGGCGATGAAGGAACTGCGCTACGCCAGCCGCAACTTCACCCGCAGCATCAAGGGCAGCAACGTCGCCGAAAACTCGGAGTGCTTCAATGAGGACGTCGAGCGGGCGAAGGCGCTCTTCCTGCGCAAGAAGCGCGCGGCCGGTCGCAGCTCGGCCCCCCAGCCTCCGCAACAGCCTCCGCAGGCCTAAACGGCCCGCCGAACGCAATCACCTAGCCCGGTGGAAGCAATTCCACCGGGCTTTTTGTTGCCCGCCTGCCGAAGTCGGCCAATCTGGAGGCATCGTCCCATGCCCCGCGCCCTTCGTATCAGTCTCTGGACCCTCGGTGCCCTCATCATCCTGGCCGGTTGCGCCGTCCTCTGGATTGATTCCGAACTCCAACCCGACCCGCTGGGCAAGCGCGTCGCCGCCGCCTTGGCGGATGCGAAGATCACCGGAGGCATCGGCAAAGTCTCGGCATCGTTGGACGGCTCCTTCGAGGTCCTTGGGGTCGACGTGACGCTGCCCGACGGGACGAAGGTGAAACTCGCGAGCGCGACCGGCAAAGCGGACGTCTGGGCCTCCGCCTTCGGCACCTACACGCTGGAGAAAATCACGGTGCGCGGCTTCGACCTCGACCTTTCCAACCGCCTCCCGGCGAAGCCCGAAGCCACCCCGACCCCACCCATCCCTGCCGCCACCACGACGCCCAAGCTCCCCGGCTTCAAACTCGGGCCCTACGCCGCCAACGGGCGCGTGACCTTGGCCGATGGACAAGAGCTGCGCTTTAGCGCCGTGGGCGAAGGCATCGACTCCGCGGGCGCCGTCAGCCTCCGCGCCGGCGTCATGTGGCCGGGGTTCAAGGTCGGGACGACCACCACGCGACCTCGCGCCGAAATCATCCTGAAGGGGCAATTCCAACGTCCGCTGGGAGCCGCCGGACTCGACCTCCCCAACCTCACCGACGACGTGAAATCGTTCGAGCTCAACGTCGTCGCCAAAGACGATAGCGCACTGGCCGCCGGCGCCATGGGCTTGGAATTGCGCGGTCAAAAGGATGCGCAAAAACCGTTGGCCCTCTCGGGCCAAGTCCTCGATGCCGCCCGCCGGCCCGCGCTCAAGTTCACGGGCACCGCCGACCAAGGTGCGCTCAACCTAGAGGCGACCCTCGACCTGGATCCTACGCGCTTCGGCATCCTTAGTTCGAGCCTACCCGACTGCCAGGTTGCCGGCCTCATCAAGGCGCAGGCGGACCCGCTCGCCGGCACCTGGGCCGTGCAGACGGACGTAAAGGCGACCTGGACCGACCTCTCGAAGTTCTCGCCCACCATCCCGCGCAACACCGCGTCGTCGTGGATGATCAAGGCCCAAGCCCGCAACGCTTCCGACGGCCTCGACGTCGAGCAACTCGATATCTCCGGCAATGGAATCTCCCTGGTCCTCGCCAAGCCCTTGCGCCTCACCAACGGCCAGCTCCCGACGGAGGCGGCGTTGACCCTGACGGCCCGCGACGCCAACCTCGTCTCGCTGACGCCCTTCTTGGCGATGGCCAACCTGACGGCCACCGCTGGCCGCTGGACCGGGGAAGCCGAACTGGCGCTCGTCCAAGGCGAACCGACCATCACGACGGTCAAGACGCACGCGTTCGCGGGCCTGACGCTCGAGCGCGCCGGCAAAGTCCTCCTGAAGGAAGTGGATGCGCAGCTCCCCTTGCGCTCGGAAGGGGGCGCCATCTTCATCGCCCCGTTTTCGCTGAGCTCCGCCGCCGGGCAAATCGCGGTCGGCGATGCGGTCGTACGGCCCGGGAAAGATGGCGCTTGGTCGGTCACCGCCAACGCCCAGGTCGGCATCGCCGAACTCGCGGAGCAGCCGGGCTGGGAAGACCTCCCCAAGGACAAGCTCGCGGGCATCCGGGTCTTCGCCAAGACCGCGCTCGGCGCGGAAGCCGGCAAAGCCCCGGCCCTGAACGCCCTGGAAGCGCGCATCACGCGCGCCGGCGAGAACCTCCTCAACGTCAAGTTGCGCCAGCCCTTCCCCTTCTCCGGCGAAAAGCCGGTGGGCGTGCTCATCGAAGCGAGCGCCGCCAAGCTTCCGTTGGAATCGCTCGCCGCGCTGGTCCCCGGCCTGAAACTCTCCGGTAACCTGGAGCGCGCCGACATCGTCGTCGGCTTCAAGTCGGGCGGGCTTTTCATCCGCACCGAAGGCGCGCCCGTGGCGTTTGTCGACACGAGCGTGCGCTGGCGCGACAAACTCTGGGTCCGCCGTTGCGACCTCGCGGCCGGCTTGGACCTGAGCTTCGGCGACAAGGCGAGCGTGTTCGCGTTCACCCAAGCGAAGCTGGTGAACCAAGGCCGCATCTTGGCCGCGGGCGACCTTTCCTGGGGCATGGGCGAGGCACCCACCACGATGCGCCTGCAGGGGAATCTCGGCGCCATGGCGGAGCAGCCTTTCGCCGAAGCGCTCAACCTCATCGCGACCGGCAGCTACGCGGCGGCGGCCACGATCGCGCCCACCGGCGAGATCAAGGCCACCCTCAACCTCACGGAACTCGCGTTCAAGGACCGCGAAGGCAAGCTCAAGGCCGTCGCGCTGAGCGGCGGCTACACGCCGCAAGCGCAGGGGCTCGACGCTTCGGTCCGCATCCGCATCGAAGCCGACGGCGTCTCCGAAGGCCAGCTCCTCGTCAAGCAGACCAAGCACGGTGAACGCACCGAGTGGCAGGTCTTGGCGGAGTTCCCCAACGTGGCGGGCGACGACCTCTTGGCCGTATTGTCCAAGGCCGAAGCCGAACCGACGGATGAACCCGTCAAGCCGAACACCGCCAAGGACACCACGCCGCTCTGGCATAAGCAATTCGGGCAGGCGCAAGTGCGCATCGGCAAGGCCTACGCCAAAGGGATCGTCGCGCAGAACGTCGCGCTGCAATTGGACGTCGCCGAGGAACAGGTGACCCTCTCGAAGATCCAAGGCAAGGTCGCCGAAGGCACGTTGGGCGGGGGCGGCAAGCTCACTTTCCAAACCGCGACCACCGGCGGGCCCTACGCGCTGACCTCCAAGGTCACCTTGACCCGGTTTGACTTCGGCTCCGTGGCGGCCGCCTTCCCGGCGTTGCGCGAATTCGTCGACGGCAAAGCGGATGGCTGGGCCACCGCCGAAGGCGTCTCCGGCAACCTCGACGCCTTGACCGCGAAGGTGAACATCCATGCGGGTCTGACCTCGAAGGGGGGCCGCATCCAAGCCTTCGGCGGCAAGGACAGCGCCATCGCCCTCACCGCCAACAAGGCGGGGGACACGGCGGAAGTCGTCGGTGGCCTCGCCATCCTCGCCGGGGTGCTCACCAAAAACCAGCAGCAAGGCGAAAAGGTCGCCAAGATCGGGGCGGCCATCTCCGCCGTCGGGAAGCTGCAGAAATCCCTCGCGAACTTCCAATACGACGACGCCGAATTCCGGGCGCAGCGCATGCCCGACGGCACGATCAAGATCACCAAGGCCGAAGTCTCCAATGCGGAGCTTACCCTCAACGCGCTGGGTGAGATCGGCGCCCGTACGCAACTAGGCTTCACGGATTGGCCCTTGAGCCTCCAGGCGGATCTCCGCGGGAAAGGTGATTACGCCCAGTACTTCGCCCTGCTCGGCTTCGCGGATGGCATCGCGGTGCCGGATGGTTCGACCAAAGGCCCGGGCGTGAAATTCAGCGGCTCCCTGAACAACCTGCAGAACGACCTCGTCGAACGTCTCCAGACCGCCGTGAGCAACATCCGCTCCGGCGCCAACTACCAAGATCAGAATACGGTCCAGCCGGACCGGACGGCCCCGCCGAAACCGCGCAACCCGCTCGAGACCTTGTTCGGCCAGTGACGATGAATCGTCCCGCCGGCACCCTCGCCCTCGCGGCGTTGCTCTTGGCCTTGTTGGCTCTGGTCGCGCTGGCCTGCGGCAGCGCGGGCTTGGGCTGGGGCACCAACGGCGAGCTGCTCATGCTCCGCCTTCCACGCGTGCTGGCCGCGCTCGCCGCCGGGCTCGCCCTCGGGCTGGGCGGGGCCAACCAACAGGGCGTCTTCCGTAATCCCTTGGCAGATCCAGGACTGACGGGCGTCTTCGGCGGGGCGCTCCTCGGCATCGCGCTGCTCTTGGCGGCGGCCACCGAATTCACCTGGCAACATCGCTGGGCCCTGCCCACCGCGGCCTTCGCGGGAGCCTTGGCGACCTCCACCGCGTTGGTGTGGCTCGGCCGCGGTCGGTCGACCTCGAAACTCCTGCTGACGGGGCTGGGACTGAACGCTTTCACGGCGGCAGGGACGTTGCTCATCGCGGCCCGCTTTCCGGAAGCGCGCGACACCTTGATCAACGGCGCCGCGGGGGATTGGCTTGGTTCCGCCACGCTTGAACTGGCGGGGTTGCCCATCCTCGCTTGCTTGCTGGCGGCGCTCTTGCTGCTGACCCAAGCATCGGCGCTGGACCGACTGGCCCTCGGCGAAGACATGGCTTTTTGCCTGGGCACCGACGTGGCGCGCACGCGCCTCTCGGGGGTCTTGCTCACCGCGCTCGCGGCGGCGGCGGCGGTTTGCCTCGTCGGGCAAGTGGCCTTCATCGGCTTGCTCGCCCCGCACCTCGCGCGGGCGCTCGTGGGCCCACGGCATCGGGCCATGCTGCCACTCGCGGGATTGCTCGGGGCGGGGCTGCTCCTGTTGGCGGATACTTTAGGCCGATCGCTCTGGACGCAGACGCCCATCTCCGCCGCCGCGATGACCGCGTTGCTCGGCGCCCCGGCCTTCGTCTGGATTGCCTCCCGCCGCCATGAGTGAAGTCCTGCTCGCGGCGCTCCGCCTCTCGATGGATTTAGCCGGACGCACCGTGCTCGATGGCGTCGCGCTCACGACCTCCGCGGGTGAAGTCGTCGCCGTCGTCGGCGCCAACGGGGCCGGCAAGACGACCTTGCTGCGCGCCTGCGCGGGCCTCCTGCCCCAAGCGACCGGGGACCTGACCCTCGGCGGGGTCGACCCGCGGCAGACCGCCCCGAAAAGGCTCGCGGCCCTGCGCGCGTACGCCCCGCAACACCCGATGTCCGCCTGGGACTATACGCTCACGGAGCTCGGATCGCTCGCCCCTTCCCCGGAAGCCTTCCACCACTGGCGCGAGCGCTTCGGGCTAAGCGCGTCGGCGGCACGGAGGCTTTCGGAACTTTCCGGCGGGGAACGCAAGGTCGCCCACCTGAGCCTGACCTTCAGCGCGCTCGGTGACGCGTTTGGTAAAGTGTTGCTCTTGGATGAACCCACGACGGCCTTGGACCTCTGCCGCGCCGAACTGGTCGCGCGCGCGATCCGCGCCAGCGCCCAAGCCGGCGCCGCGGTGCTCGTCGCCACCCACGACCTCGCTTGGGCGCGCAGCTGCGATCGCGTCCTCGTGCTGAGCGAAGGCCGCCTCGTCGCGGCGGGCCCGCCCGACACGGCGCTTACCGCCGAGCTCGTCCGCGCGACTTGGGGCGGGGCTTGACCGGGACCGCCGGCAAGGCGTACGGCTGGAGCAAGACGCCGGCGCGGGCCGCGGCGAAAAGGTATTGCTGGGCGAGGCCCGCCGCCGGACCGAAATGCGCGCGCCCAAACTCCTCCAGCCGGGCAGGAGCCCAACCATGAAACCCATAAGCGCCGGCCAGGGCCTGCACGACCCAGGTATCGACCGGAAAACTTTCCAGCCGGCCAAACCCGAAGAGCGCCACGCACGCGGCGACCTTCGGGCCGACGCCGGGCAAGCTCCGCAGTTCGGCCAACAAGTCGATCGTCGACAAGGCCTGGAATTCCTCCGCCCAATGCGGGCGGGCCTGCAGTCGCTGGGCCGTCCCGCGCAGGAAGGCCGCCCGATAACCGAGCGCGCAGGCCTTCAGCTGGCTATCCGTCGCGGCGGCCAACTGCGTCCACGTCGGCAAGGCATGGAAACCGCCGCCCAACGGATCGCCGAGGGCCGTCGCCAACCGCGCGACCATCTGGCGGATCTGCTGGATGCGTTTATTGGAACTACAAAGAAATCCGATGAGGGCCTCGTGGGGATCTTGACGTAAGATACGCAACCCGGGATTCGCCGCGATGGCCGCACGCAAGACGGCATCGGAGCGCCAAGGTAAAGACGCCACGAGCTGAGCCTGTCCCCCCGCTTCATCCAAGTAGGCCTGCACGGCCGCCTCCGTGGTCGGCACCCCTTCGACCCCGCGCCACTCGAGGCCGTCCAAACCATGACGCACTCCCGCGATGGTCCGACCAAAGACTCCCGTCCACACGCCTGCTTCATCGACGTTCCAGCGAAAGGACTGCCCGCCATCGAGCTGCTCGCGTAAAGTCTGGAGCGGGACTGGGTCCGCGAGCCGTAAGGGGCGCCAAGCGGTCCAAGCCACAGCCTTCATGGCTTACTTCTGGCCGAGATCCGTGGGCGAACCCCAGAGGAAGCTGCGCGTCGAGGCCAAGACCTTGCCTTGAACGTCGACGACGGAGAGGCGCCAGGCGATCGGCACCCATTTCGCGTCGCCCGCGTCCTTACCCGTCAGGCCGATGACATATTCACCGACCGGAAACCGCGGACGAACCTTGGTGGAAAAGACATAACGCTCGGGGGCCGTGGCCTCCGTCCGAACGACTTCCAAGACGACGCGGGCATCGACTGGCGGCTCAAAATCGAACTTCGTGTAGAAGTAATAACCCGCCCGCTCATTCTCAACCGAGCGGAAAACCACGTCTTGGCCATGCGTCTCCTTGGCGTAGAACGCTTCGGAGGCGCGGGCCACGTCGGCTTCCGAACGGCGCTTCGGGTGGACATAGGCCACGCCGGGGAGATCGACGGCGGAAGGGGGCGGAGAGTCGCAGGCGGTCAGGGCCAGCGCGATGAGCGCGGCCTGCCAACAGGCCATGCCACCCGGTCGCTTCACTTCTTCGACTTCTTCTTGCTGGCGGCGGCGCGGGCGGCCTTGATCCGCTCCTTCTTGCGCTCGAGGTAAGCACGGAGACGACGACGCTTGATGACTTTGTTGGTTTGCTGGCCCATGGTGGCTTGCATCCTCCCGCAACCGCCCCCGTGGTCAAGGAGAAGGTGAAGTCCGTCGAACCGCCCTTGGGAGGGTCGGTTTGCGCAAAAGGCCCTTTCTGGCTGCCTGGGTAGGGATCGAACCTACGACCAAGTGATTAACAGTCACCTGCTCTACCGCTGAGCTACCAGGCAGTGCGAAAGGACCTGAATGAAGGCAATAATCGGGCAAGGGTGTCAAACAAAACCCATCAGGGGATTCGCCACCCCAATCCCAACGGCCTCAACAACCAAAAACCCTAGGAATAACCAAGCATAAGGCGGGTATCCATTGGCTAATCTCTGGACAGGGGGCGTGGGGCTGTCTTGCTTATGTCGTGATGTCGATGCGCTGGTCCCGAATTCCTGAATCTCCCAACGCCCCCGGCGTCGGCGGTGCCTTCCTCGGCACGTCGGGCGACCTCCTGCTCATGGCCGGTGGCGCCAACTTTCCTGCCAAGCCGGCTTGGGAAGGCGGCGCCAAGGTTTGGCACGACACCGTCTACACGATCGGCCCGCGCAACCGTAAGTGGACCGCGGCGGGCAAGTTACCTCGCCCGATCGGCTACGGCGTCGGCATTTCGATTCGCCAAGGCTTGCTGACGATCGGCGGCGCCAACGCCGAACGACACTATCAAGATTGCTACGTCCTCAGCATCGAAGAAGGCGAGCTCAAGGTCCGGCCGTTCCCTTTCCTCCCGCGCCCGCTCGCTTATGCCGCCGGCGCCTTGGTCGGCAGCAAAGTCATCGTCGCCGGCGGCACCGAGCGGCCTGACGCGACCGCCGCGTCCTCGACGGCCTACGCCATCGACCTCGCCAACCTCACCGGCGGCTGGAAAGAACTGCCGCTCTGGGCGGGCTCGGGACGCATGCTCGCACAAGCCGCCGGCACCAAGGACACCTTCTTCCTGTTTGGCGGGGTGGCCTTGACCGCCGGAGCCAAGGGCGCCGAGCGCGAGTACCTGACCGATTGCCATGCCTTCACGCTAGGCAAGGAATGGCGCCGCCTCGCGCCGCTGCCGCGCCCGATCGCCGCCGCGCCATCACCCTGCCCGTTTGTCGGCGAACAAGCGCTGCTCATCGGTGGAGACGACGGTAGCTTGGCGGGTAAGGTCGAAGCCGCGAAGCACCCCGGCTTCTCGAAGAAGATCCTATCGTACGACAAGACGCTCGACACCTGGCAAGAAGCCGGGGAAGCCCCCGCGGCGTTGCTTACGACGGGCTGCACGAAGTGGAATGGAGGGATTGCGGTCGTAAACGGCGAAATCCGTCCCTGCATGCGTTCCTCCGAAGGCTGGTTGGGGCGCGAAGAATAACGCTTAGGCTGGCAGGCCTCCGTCGAGGTGGTATCAAAGGATACCCCGACATGCCCCTGTCCGCCCTCCGTTACTTCGCCCTGCTCTGTCTGGCCCTCCGCATGACGGCGGCCGAGCCGTTGCCGGATATTCCCGATCCGCTGGGACGCGCCGGCATGATGGCCGCCGTGCTCAAGGATACCGACGGCCAAGAGGTGATCCTCGCCGCCGGTGGCTGCAACTTCCCCGGCAAGATGCCATGGGACGGCGGCACGAAAGTTTTCTACGCGGATATTTTCCTGCTGAAGAAAACTGCCGGGAAGTGGGCCTGGCGACTGGTCGGGCAGCTCCCTACCCCCACCGCCTACGCGGCGTTCGCCGCCACGCCCGCGCGCGACGGCCTCGTCATCGCCGGCGGGTGCAACGCCGACGGGCACCTGTCCGCGGTGCTCGTGGTGAAGGCCGACGGGAAGTGCCTCCCGCTGGAAGCAAAACTCGCCGAGCCCCGCGCCTACGCCGGCTGCTTCACCCTCGGGTCGCGCTTGATCGTCAGCGGCGGCACATCGCAGCCAACCGCCACCGCCGCGCTTGCGACGATGACCGTGCTCGATCTGGCCAAACCCACCGATGGCTGGAAGTCGACCGATGACAAAGAGGATTTCGCCCGCATCTTGCCGCTGGTCGGCGCCGATGAAAATGGCGCCGTCCTCTGGGCGGGCGGCTGTGCGCTGAGCGACGACCAGGGCAAACCCCTGCGCGACTACCGCGATGCGCTGACCTACAGCAAACCAAGCGGGCAAGGCACCAAATTCCACGCGCTACCCACGCCGCTCGCTGCGAGCGCGGGCCCGGGCGTCGCCGCGGGTCATCACCTCTTCTTCGTCGGCGGCGATGATGGCAAACACTACGGCAAACCGCCGGCGACGCACCCGGGCCAAAGCACGCAAGTCATCGCCATCGACACGGAAACGTTGGAAGTCCAAGTCGTCGACCAGTGGCCCCACCCCGTGGCCACGGCACCGTTGCTACGACTCGGCGACGACCTCGTGACCATCAGCGGCGAAACGCGCCCGGGCGTCCGCACGCCCGCCTGCACGCGCTGGACCATCCCCGCCAAACTCCGATGAAGGACGAAGCCCCCAACGCCTCCGCGATGCGCACCGCCTGGCTCGTCGTCGCGCTGCTCGTGCCGGTCGCGCTGCTCAACTACCTCGACCGCCAGATGCTGGCGGCGATGAAGACCTCGATGATGAACGACATCCCGGACATCGGGAGCAAGGCCAACTGGGGCCTCGTCTTGGGTTCCTTCAAGTGGGTCTACGCCATCCTCAGCCCGCTGGGTGGATACCTGTCCGATCGACTCAACCGCCGCAACGTCATCTGCCTCAGCCTCCTCGTCTGGTCGGCGGTGACTTGGTACATGGGGTACGTGAACGGCTTCCATGAATTACTGGCCGCGCGCGCGCTCATGGGCATCAGCGAGGCGTTCTACATCCCGGCGGCCTTGGCGCTGATCACCGACTTCCACCTCGGGCCGACCCGCTCGCGCGCCGTCGGGTTCCATCAGATGGGCATCTACGTCGGCATCATCCTCGGTGGCTTCGCGGGCTACGCGGCGGATAGTCCCGATATCGGCTGGCGCTCGGCCTTCGCTTGGTGCGGGGCGGTCGGCATCGTCTACGCGGTCCCGCTGTTCTTCCTGCTCCGCAATCCGCCCGCGCGCGCCGAGGCGGCCGAGCCCGCCCCGCGCTTCTTCAGCGCATTCCAAGAACTCCTCACCAATCGCGGCTTCCTGCTCCTGGCGCTCTACTTCACCTTACCGGCCCTGGCGGGCTGGGTCGTGAAAGACTGGATGCCCGACATCCTTCGCGAGCAGTTCGGCCTCGGCCAAGGCAAGGCGGGCGTGTCGGCCGTGCTCTACGTCCAGATCGCCTCCCTCATCGGCGTCGGCATCGGCGGTTGGCTGGCCGATCGCTGGATGCGCCGGACGGAACGTGGGCGCATCTTCGTCAGCGCGCTGGGCATGTTGCTGTTCCTCCCCGCCCTCTTCGGCGTGGGCAACGCAGGCACGTTGTTCGTGGCGATCTGCTTCCTCATCCTCTTCGGACTCGGCTGGGGCTTCTTCGACTGCAACAACATGCCCATCCTCTGCCAACTCGTCCGCCCGGAGCTCCGGGCCACGGGTTACGGATTCATGAACCTGGTCAGCATCAGCTGCGGTGGCTTGGCCGACTGGGGCTTCGGCGTGATGCGGGATGCCCACATCCCGTTGAACGTGATCTTCGGCTCCTTCGCGGCGATTGCTTTACTGTCCGTCGGGGTCGTCCTATGTATCCGACCAAACGCCGCCTTGCGTCGTTAAACCCTTCCTGATGTCCGCCTTCAAGTTCCATGGGCTCTGTCCCGCCACCCACACGCCCTTCCACGCCGATGGCTCGCTGAACCTCGCGGTGGTCGAACGCCAAGCCGAGCACCTGCTCGCCCGGAAAATCGACCGCGTCTTCATCGGCGGCACGACCGGGGAAAGCGTTTCCCTGCAACTCACCGAACGCCTCGCCCTCGGTGACCGCTGGGCCGCCGTGGCGAAGTCCAGCGGCATCAAGGTCGTCGTCCACGTGGGCGCCAACTGCCTCGCCGACGCCGCGGCCCTCGCGGCGCAGGCCCAACGCAATCAAGCCAGCGCCATCTCGATGATCGCGCCGTCCTACTTCAAGCCGCGTAACCTCGAAGACCTGGTGGCCTGCTGCGCCCAGGTGGCCGCGACCGCCCCGCAACTGCCCTTCTACTACTACGACATCCCTCCCCTCACGGGGATCAGTTTCCCGGTCGACGACTTCCTGAAGCTCGCCGCCCAGCGCATCCCCAACCTGGCGGGCGTGAAATATTCCAACCCCGACCTCGGCACCTACCTGCTCGGCAAGCGCCTCGAAGGCGGCAAGTACGACCTCCCGTGGGGCATCGACGAGTACTTCCTCGCGTCCCTGGCGATGGGCGCCCAAGGCGGCGTCGGCAGCACCTACAATTTCGTCCCAGGCCCGCTCCAGCGGATGATGCTGGCCTTCCCCAAGGGCGACCTCGCCACCTGCCAGCTGGAGCAGGATCGCCTGATGCAGGTCATCCGCATCGTCGCCAAACGCGGCTACATGGGCTGCGCCAAGGCCCTGATGACGCACCTCGGCGTCCCGGTCGGACCCGCACGCCTACCGAACGCCAACCCCGACGCCGCCGGCGTCCAAGCGATGCTCGGCGAACTCGAAGCCATCGGCTACTTCTCATGGAAAGACTAATCGCGCTCTGCCTCCTCCTCCCGGCCTGCCTCACCGCAGCGCCCAAGCCCTCCGAAACGCCCGCGGTGGCGGTTTTTGAGGCGAAGAAGAACATCCCGCATGCTTCCGTCCGCATCCCCGCATTACTGATGACGAGCAAAGGGACGCTCATCGCCATCGCCGAAGGCCGCGACAAGGCCACCGATCAAGCGGGCAACGACCTGCTCGTCGCGCGCTCCAAGGACCAAGGCAAGACCTGGTCCAAGCCGACAATCGCCTACGAACAGGGCGACGATAGCTGCAACAACCCCTGCCTCGTCCAGGACGTCAAGAGCGGTCGCGTCATCCTCTTCTTCCAGACCTTCCCCGCCGGGGGTAAGGAGTTCAGCGGCCTACCGGTCGGCCCGAAAGACCCCAAAAGCAATCGCCTGAAGTACGTGACGTCGGACGACGACGGGGCGACGTGGTCGCAGCCCGTCGATGTGAGCGATGCAGTGAAGCCCGCCAACGCCGCCACGTGCGCTTCCGGACCCGGCATCGGCATCCAACTGCAGAAAGGCAAATTCGCCGGCCGCCTGGTGATGCCGTTCAACTCCCAGGACGCCCAGCGGAATTTCGTGAACTGGGTCGCCTTCAGCGATGACGCGGGCAAGACCTGGCAACGCGGCGCAGAGGTGCCGCAGGAAGGCATGCAGCTCAATGAAGTGCAGGTCGCCGAGAACGCCGATGGTTCGCTCTACCTGAATTCCCGTCGCTGGAAGGGCACGGCCTTGCGCAAGGCCGCTTGGTCGGTCGACGGGGGCGCTTCGTGGACCAAGTCTGTGGACGACGCCTCCCTCCCCGAACCCACTTGCCAAGGTTCCCTGCTCGCCGCCACGGCGGGAGGCAAGCCCGCCATCTTCTTCCTGAACCCGGTCGGCAAAGGTCGCGCCAACGGTACGCTGCGCCGCTCCGAGGATGGCGGCAAGACTTGGGCTGAATCGACCCTGATCATCCCGGGACCGTTCGCTTACAGTTCCATGGCCCAAGTCGGGAAGGATATCGGCGTGCTCTACGAACCCAACAGCAACACCATCGTGCTCTATCGCGCCATCTCGGGCACCAACCTCGAGGGCAAGTGAACCATCCGACGCTGAGCCTAGGGCTATGCCTTTGGGCCAGCCTCGCGGTGGCGGCTGAGCTGCACCCTTGGTTTGGGGATGGCATGGTCCTGCAACGCGACCAGCCAATCCGCATCGCCGGAACGGCCGCGCCGAGCGCCAAGGTTACGGTTCATCTTGGCGCGGAAATATCCACCGTCGAAGTGCCGCCTTCCGGTCGTTGGTCCGTGGTGTTCCCGGCCCGGAGCGCCAACGCCCAACCAACCACCATCGCGGTGGAAGAACGGAGCCAGACCCTGACCGTCGGCAACGTGCTCGTCGGGGATGTCTGGATTTGCGCCGGACAATCCAACATGGAGTTCCCGTTGAGCCGGGATGCCGACGCCAAAACGGAACTCCCCCAGGCCAACTTGGCCTTGGTCAGGTTGCGTAATCATAGCTTCGCGGGGCAGTACCGCTACGCGGCACCGCTGGACGCGGCGACCGTCGCTCAAATGACGGTCGCCCACTTCTATTCCGGCCGCTGGGAGACTTGCACCCCGAAGAGCGCCGCTCCGCTGAGCGCGGTCGGTTACTACTTCGCCAAGCGCATCGCAGCGGAAGCGGGCGTGCCCGTGGGGATCGTCAATTATGCGGTGGGGGGCGCCCCCATCGAAGCCTTCATCAGCCGCGAGGCCCTCGCCAGCAACGCTGTCTTCCGCAAGAAGGTCACCGGCAACTGGCTCGACAACGAAAGCCTTGAAGGCAGTTTCGTCCGCCTCCGCGGCCGCCAGCATGTCGGCGCCGCCCAGGAAGCACCCGGTGACGATGGCGGCCCCAACCACGGCTTCAAACCGGGCTTCGCCTGGGCCGCTGGACCTGCCCAGGCCACCGACTTCGCGGTCAAAGGCGTTCTCTGGTATCAGGGTGAAAGCAACGCCATCCGTCAGGCGGACATCGGCGAATACGGCGGCTTGATGAAACTCCTCGTGGCCGACTGGCGCCAGCGTTGGCAGCAACCCAACCTCCCCTTCTATTGGGTCCAACTACCCTCCATCAATGAACCCGCTCGCCAATTCTGGCCGGAGTTCCGCGAGGTCCAACGTCAACTGACGCGGGAGATCTCCGCCAGCGGCATGGCCGTCGCGCTCGATGTCGGGGCCGCCAAGGATGTGCACCCACGCCATAAACGCGCCGTGGGTGAACGCTTGGCCGCGCTGGCGCTACGCGACCTCCATGGCCGCAAGGACCTCACCGCCGAAGGTCCCGTGGCGCTCGACGCCCGGCAAGCGGGGAACACCGTTCGCGTCCGTTTCCGCTCAGCCGAAGGCCTGACGCTGGCGGGCCCGACGCCACCGCTGGTCGAAACCCGCCTGACGGGCCGGACCGACTTCACACCCGCCCGCGGGGTGCGGGTGGAAGGCGACATGCTGAGCATCGAAGCGGAAGGGCCGGTCGCCGAAGTCCGCTACGCTTGGCACATGAACGCGGCGGCGGCCCTACGCAATGGAGCCGATCTCCCGGCCGGACCGTTCGTGCTCAAGGTTTCGGAATGAAGTCCGCCGACTCGCCCGCGGCGCCGTTATAGAAAGCGTCGATCGCCGACGCGAGGTACGCCTTCACGTCCTTGGCCAAGAAGGAACCAAAGCTGATTTCCTGACCGTCGGACACCAGCACGACGGCATTCACCGCGTTGTTGTTTTCGCGGGCGCCGCGGTAGGCCAACGCGACGCGGATGGTCTCTCCGACCACCAAGCGCCAGGTCCAACCGACGAACGGGAAGAGGCGGTAGCGCACGGTCGCCAAGTTGTCGGACAACCGAACGGTATAGCGGCTGAGGGTGAAGGCGAAGCCGACGGCGAAGAAAATCGAGTAGAACGCCGCGAGTCCGAGGAAGTGCCAGACGCTCGGGTGGGTGACGACCTGGCCGTTCACCCGGACCGTACCTTGGGCGAGGCCGAAGAACATGAACCCGCAATGCAGCGTCGTGAAGGCCAGCCAGAACCAACCGAACCACGAACCCTGTCGCGTGACATAGACCTGTTCGGGCCCTTCCGTACGCTGGGTGACCTTGGGGTGCGAGGCACCGACCGGCAAGGGACTCACGACCACCTGGCCACCGGCGTCGTCCTGCAACGTCTGGCACCAAGGACAGGCCACCTTACCATCCACGAAGCGCGTGCGCGGAATCCTTCGGTCGCACTCGACGCAGGGGAGGTTCCCGTCGTCGGGCGTCGATGGCGATCGGCCGAGCATGGCTTCAGCTTAAGCCCTCCAAGAGTTGCCAGCAGACCAGTTTCTGGCGCGGCATATGGAAAGGACCCTTCCACATGTTGCCCTTGAGTTCGGTCGTCGGACGACCTTCGCGGTCGAGGTAACCGTACCATTCGCCGCCCTCGGGGTCGGGGAAATGCGCATAGGACCAATCATGCACCTGGCGGTGCATCTCGGCATACTTGGGGTCGCCGGTCATCACATGGGCCATGAGCGTCGCGATGATCGCCTCGTTGTGCGGCCACCAGAACTTCATGAAATGCCAATATTCTTGGATTGGCTTCCCGTAGAGGTCCACGAAGTAGAGGATGCCACCGTGCTCGCGATCCCAACCGCGGGCCCACATCCAATCGAGCATGTCGAGCCCGAGCCGCTTCATGGACTCGTCACCGAGATGGCGGGCTTCGCGCAGGATGAACCAAGCCGCCTCGATGGAGTGGCCGGGGTTGAGGAGTCGGCCGTCGAAGTGATCGTAGATTTCGCCGTTCGGCCCCACGACTTCCATGACCGCCTTCAGCTCCGGCTTCACGAAATCCGCGCGGATCTCGGCGATCGCCTCAGCGGCCCATTGCGTCAGCGTCTGGCCGCGCACGCAAACATCGCCGAGGTCGGCGCGCATATCCTGGGCCGTCACCAACGTCATCATCAGCGGCGAGAGGCCCTTCATCGGACGCGTCTCCGGCGAAGTCTTGGGGGCGATGTGACCGGGCTCGCGGTTGAACTTCAGGAAGAGGTCAAAGGCCGCGATGGACCGCTCCTTCCACTGGGCTTGGCCGGTGGCGTGGAACAGTGCCGCGTAGGCGATGGCCGCGAAACACTCGCTGAAGACGTAACGACGCATGCGGAGCGGGTCGCCCTCGGCGGTCACGGTGAAGTGCAGTTTACCCGTCAGGTCCGGACAGCGGTCGTGCAGGAAGTTGCCGCAGGACAAAGCCGCCTCGAGCCATTCGGGACGAGGCTCCACGGTGTTATAGAGGTTCGCGAACGTCCACGCCGCGCGACCCTGGAACCAAACGGACTTATCCGAATCGAGCAGTTCGCCATGACGACCGAGCGCCGTGTAGATGCCGCCGTTGACGCGGTCCAAGCCGTGCTTCAGCCAGAAAGGGATGACATCCTGCAGGAGCCCATCGCGATAGGCCTTGAGGAGTTCCGGGCGACGCTGCTGCAGGTAGGGAGTCACGCGTTGGGTTTAGCCGCAATTGCGGGCAGGTCAACGCAGGGCCCTCAGCGGGGCTGGACCGACCGATGACGCAGCTTCCCATCGGCGTCAAAAAAGCGGATCACCAGCTCCTCCCGCCCGAAGTCCAAGGCCGTGAAGCCTGGATAGGAGCCGATGAACTCGGACCCTTGACCGGAACCGGTCGGATAGAGGTCGGAGCCATTGCCGCAGGTGACGTAGGCCACACCCTTCGCCTTCACGAGTTCGGCGTGGTGGTTATGCCCGTTCAGGTAGAGCTGGACGCGGTGCTGCTCGAGCAAGGGGGTCAGCCGGCGGATGTATTCGGGCTCGGCGGAATGGATGCCTTGGCTGCGGATCGGCAGATGACCCACGACGACCTTCCATCGGGCGGGCTTAGCCAGTTCGGTTTCCGCCCACGCCCATTGGGCCGCGGTGGCGCGCTCGGCCTCGGCACTGAAATAACTTCGATTCCATCGCGGGCTCAGCGAACAAGCATCGAGCACGATGACGCGGACGTCCTGGGCGGGTAAATGGTGCGCATAGTAACGGGCCGGCATGACCCACCGACCTTTGGATTTTGCCGCGTAATCGATTTGGGCCTGCGCCGAGTGCTCGTGGTCGTGGTCGTGATTGCCGAGCGCAGCGATCCAAGGCACCTGCAGCGTGGGGGCGGCGTAGACCTGCTCGAAGGAGCTGGACCAGCGGGGGTCGGTGGCCGACTTCACCCCGCTTGGATAGAAGTTATCGCCCGTGGTCAGGACCGCCGCAATGGGCTCCTGCTTGGCCTGCGCGGCCATCGCCTTGGCGACCGCCCGCTGCAGGTCGGCGTTTTGACGGACCAGCGAGTACTGCCGCTCCAGGTCCGGATCGGCCCAACCCCAATCGCCCAAGACGAACAGGCGTTCGACCGAAGGCTCGGCGGCCGCGGCGACCAGGGCGAAGAAACAAAGTGCAAGGGGGCGAAGCACCCCGCGACGCTAGCGCCAAGCCGACGAACGGCAAGCCCTTGCCTGCCGGCCCCGCGCCACGGGCGCGCAAGCCAACAAAAAGGGCCGCCCAGCGGGGCGGCCCTTGAGGTGAACGCAGGCGCGAAGGGTTACTTCGTCCAGCGCATCGTGCTGCCGGCGTAGATCGCGTGCTGGCCGAGCTCTTCTTCGATGCGGAGGAGCTGGTTGTACTTGGCGACGCGGTCGGAGCGGCAGAGGGAGCCGGTCTTGATCTGGCCGGCGTTGAGGCCGACGGCGATATCCGCGATCGTGGCATCTTCCGTTTCGCCGGAGCGGTGGGAGATGATGGCGGAGTAACCGGCGCGCTGGGCCATGGCGACGGCGTCGAAGGTCTCGGTCAGGGAACCGATCTGGTTCACCTTCACGAGGATCGAGTTGGCGGTTTCGGTCTTGATGCCGCGGGAGAGGAACTCGGTGTTGGTGACGAAGAGGTCATCGCCGACCAGCTGGGTGTTGGCGCCCATGGCGTCGGTGGCGGACTTCCAGCCCTTCCAATCGGCCTCGGAGAAGCCGTCTTCGATCGAGACGATCGGGTAGCGCTTCTGCAGGTCCTGGTAGAACTTGATCATCGCCTCGGAGTTGCGCTGCGACTTGTCGGACTTGTGGAAGGTGTACTTGCCGGTCTTCTCGTCGAAGAACTCGGAAGCGGCGACGTCGAGGGCGAGGAAGACTTCGGAGCCGAGCTTGTAGCCCGCGGCCTTGACGGCGGCGGCGATGGCTTCGAGGGCGGCCTCGTTGGAGGCGACCTTCGGGGCGAAACCCCCTTCGTCACCGACGGAGGTCGAGAGGCCCTGGGCCTTGAGGACCTTCTTCAGCGCGTGGAAGATTTCCGTGCCCATGCGGAGGGCTTCGCTGAAGGACTTGGCGCCGCTGGGGACGACCATGAATTCCTGGATGTCGACCGGGGCGTCGGAGTGCGCGCCGCCGTTCATGATGTTCATCAGGGGGACCGGGAGCACCTTGGCGTTCGTGCCGCCGATGTAGCGGTAGAGGGGCTGGTTGAGGGCGATGGCGGAAGCCTTGGCGACGGCCATGGAGACGCCGAGGATGGCGTTGGCGCCGAGCTTGTTCTTGTTCTTCGTGCCATCGAGCTTGAGCATGGCGTGGTCGATGCCGACCTGATCCTGCGCGTCGACGCCTTCGAGCATCGGGGCGATCTCTTCGTTCACGTTGGCGACGGCCTTGAGGACGCCCTTGCCGAGGTAACGCTTCTTGGGGTCGACGCCCTTCGGGAAGGACTTGGCGCTCACGTCGGAGTCGCGGAGTTCGTGGGCTTCGTAGGTGCCGGTGGAGGCGCCGGACGGGACCGCGGCGCGGCCGAGGGCGCCGCAAGCCAGACGGACGTCCACTTCGATGGTCGGGTTGCCGCGGGAATCGAGGATTTCGCGTGCGTTGATTTCGGTGATGTGGGTGCTGCTCATGTTAGGAAATACGCTCATAGGGGTAAGGACAACCGATGGGAGTGAGCGAGAAAAAAGGTGGGGCGAGGCCCCACGGGGCCAGGCAAAAAAGAACCCCAGCCTAAGTCGGCCGGGGTTCTTAAAGTGGTGGGAGTAGAAGAACTCGAATCTTCGACCTCCTGAATGTCAATCAGGCGCTCTAACCAACTGAGCTATACCCCCAAAAATCGGAAGGTGAACAAAGGGAACAGAAAGGCGTCTGGCAAGCCTTCAGTGCACATCCCCCAGGTAGCGCGCGGAGCCATCCTGGAGGGACCGGGCGATAATCGCCCCTAGTCCCTGTGGGGAAAGGGGGTAATCGGCCAGTTTTTCCAAGGGAATCCACTCGAAACCAATCTGCCGGCGATCGGTGGTACGCCCGCCGCCAATCGGTGAAAAATCGTCGCAGGCGCAATGGAAGACGGCCTCGACCTGGTGGAATCGTCCATGAATGCGGTGCATCCCATGGTTCTTGCCGACGTACTCTCGGAGGTAGACCAAGCGGCCGGGAACCACCTTCAGGCCCAGCTCCTCGAAGACCTCGCGCTGGACGGTGTCGGTTAGGGTTTCCCCATGCACTTGGCCGCCCCCGGGCAGCACCAGGAACTCACCTTCATCCGTCCGCACCCGCACGACCAGCAACGCCTCCTCGCGGATGATCACCGCACGGGCCGCGGTCCGGACAGTCGGTGGACCCGAACGGGACGAAGAAGAAGAGGCCACCCCGACAGGGTGGCCTCAAGGCATCGCTCTGGGAAGCCGGAAATCGGCTTACCCGAGCAACTTCTCGTCGATCTCCTGATTGCCGTGGACGGCCTTGACGTCGTCCAGGGCCTCCAAGGCATCGATGAGTTCCATGACCTGCTTGGCGATCGCGGCATCGCCCACGGGCACGGGGATGCTCGTGACATAGGCGATTTCGCTGGATTCCGGCTTCAGGGCTTTCTCCTGCAAGGCCTTGGCGACGGAATCGTAAGAGGCGATGGAGCAGAGGACTTCGAAGTGATCGCCGTTGTTGATGATGTCGTCGGCCCCGGCCTCGAGGGCGAGCTCCATCAACCGGTCCTCGGAGATCTGCGCGGCCCCGATCAGGATCTGGCCCTTGCGTTGGAAGCTATGGGAGACGGCGCCGGTCTGGGCCATGTTGCCGCCGTTGTCGTTGAACGCCTGGCGGACTTCCGCCGCGGCGCGATTCTTGTTGTCGGTCGTGACCTCCACGATGATGCCGACGCCACCGGGGGCGTAGCCTTCGTAAGTGATTTCCTCGTAGGTGACGCCCGGGATTTCGCCGGTGCCCTTTTGGACCGCGCGCTTGATGTTGTCCGACGGCATGTTCGCCGCGCGGGCCTTATCCATCAAGGTACGGAGGCGGGCGTTGCTCTCGGGGCTACCGCCGCCGGCGCGCGCGGCGAGGGTGATTTCCTTCGCCAGCACGGAGAAGATCTTGCCGCGCTTAGCGTCGATGACGGCCTTATGCCGCTTGGTCGTGTGCCATTTGCTATGACCTGACATGGGGGGATGGGGTTGGAGAAATCAGCCTTTGGCCTTCTTCGGGCGGGACTCGACCACCACCGCTTCGGCCGTGGGGTTCTTGGTCAGCTTGGCCTGGAGGATGGTCAAGAGGTTCTGCACGGTCATGTAGAGGGACAAGGCCGCGGGCAGGGAATAACAGATGACCGGGAACACCAAGGCCATCGTGTACATGATGATCTTCTGCGTATCGTCGGCCGAAGGCATCGGGGTCATGCGCATCGAGATCCACATGGTGATGCCCATCAGGACCGGGAGGATGTTGATGCCGAAACCGCCGATGGAGAACACCGTGTCGGGCGCCGCCAAGTCATGGATCCAGAGGAAGGATTCCAGCCGCAGCTCCACGGTGGTCTGGAAGGCCGTGTACAGGCCGAAGAAGATGGGGATCTGGATGAAGATCGGGAGGCAGCCGGCGAAGGGGTTGATCTTGTGCTCCTGGTAGAGCTTCATCATCTCCTTGTTCAGTTTTTCCGAGTTGTCCTTGTACTTCTCGCGCAGCTCCTTCATCGGGCCGGCGAACTGCTGCATCTTCAAGGCGCTGCGCTGCTGCGCGGCGGTGAGCGGCCAGGTGATGACCTTGATGAGGACCGTCAGGATGACGATGGCCCAACCCCAGGACCAACCGCCCGTCCAGGCGAGCAAGGAGTGCACGCCGCCGAGGCAAGCCAACAGGAGCTTGCAGATGGCGCCGAACGAAATGAAGCCGAGGATCTTCGAGAACTGCAGCACGTCCACCTGGCCGTCCGCCAAGGCCGCGACGCGGGCGTACTCCTTCGGCCCCACGAAGAAGTTGCCTTCGGTCGTGATGGAGGCGTCGGCCGCCACGGGGCTTTCCCAATAGGCGAAGGCTTGGATGCCGCGGGTATCCTTGGCGAATTCGACCGGACGGGCGAGGATTTCGGAACGGGCGCCGCGGCTGGGGGCGTCGACATGGACGATGGAGGCGAAGAATTGGTTGCCGGACGAGACCCACTGGTAGGGCTTGCCGATCGCGGCGGCCGGTTGCTCGGCGACCGCCTTATGGGAACCGAGCCCGAAGAAACCGCTCGAATCCACGAAGACTTCGGTGCCGACGCGGGTCAGGTCATCGCCATCATGGGCCAAGACCGAGATGTACTGGTTGATGGTGTCACCGGTGGTCAAGTTCCAGCAGCCCGTGGACAGCCAGACGCGCGTGGCGGCGACGCCCGCCGCGGGCGGGATGACTTGCGTGCTGAAGCGAACCGAATGGGGCTCTTCGCCCTCCTTCTCGCCAAGGTTCAGGGAGAAACGACGGACGACGCGGGTGCCGTCGGGGAGTTTGCCGTTGAAGGTGACCGCACGGGCCTTCTCGTCGACGTTCGCGACGAACTCGGAATAGACCGGCTCGATCTTGTTCGTCAGCGCATTACGCACGCCCAGCGCGAGGGCGGCATCCTGGTTGTTGTCGTTGAAGACGACCTTCGCCTTGCGCTCGGTATCGGCGAACTGCTTGAGGAGCTCGACCTTCTCGATGGCACCCCCGCGGGAAGTGAAGGTGACCTTGACGTAGCCGTTTTCGAGCGTGACGCGCTTGGCGTCGGCGGGATTGATGGCGGCGACGGCGCCAGGGGCCGGGGCAACCGGAGCAACCACGGGAGCGGCCTGACCGGCGGCGGCGGTTTCCACGGCCTTCGGGGCACCAGGGACGACCGGCGCCGGCTTCGGGGCGTTTAAGACGTAGAGGAACAGGGCCAGCGAGACGCAGCCGAGACCTAGAAAGAGATTCTTGCGATCCATGGAAAGTAAGCAGTGGGCGTAGGGAAGAGGCCCGCCGGGTGCAAGGCACAAGGCATAAGGTCACGTTTTACGGGCAATTTAGCCCGCCAGACCGGCCCCGCCCGCCTCTTACGACCCCGGCTTGGTGGCCGGAATCTTCGCCAATTCAGCCGGCACCTGGTCGGCGGCGTAAGTCGGGAAAGTCAGTTCCAATAAAGCGATGAAAGGCACCGTGAACTTGGTCTGTCCACCGGACCGGTCAACCAGGCTCGTCACGGCGACCGTAGTCGCCCCTTGCTGGGCGACGATGTCGAGGCACTCCTGCACGCGCCCCCCGCGGGTGACAACATCCTCGGCGATCAGGACGCGTTCGCCCGGGCGGAAGGTGAAGTTGCGGCGCAAGACCAGGCGATCGTTCTCCTTTTCCACGAAGATGAAACGGACGCCGAGCTGGCGGGCGAGTTCCTGCCCGACGACCAAGCCACCCATGGCGGGAGCCAGGACGACGTCGCAGGGGTGGGCCGCCAACTTGGGACGGAGCAGTTCGATGAGGCGCGTGACCTTGTCCATGTACTGGCAAACCTGGGCGCACTGGAAGAAGTGACCGCTATGCAGGCCGGAACGCAGGACGAAATGCCCCGTCAGCAGGGCGCGGGAGTCACGGAAGATTTGGAGGACCTCTTCTTGGGACGAACTCATGGTGAAATTGGTCTAATACCCCCACACGGCCAAGGGCGAGGCGATATCCTCGGAACGGAGGGAAATAAGAAAGGGTCGACCGCGTCGAGAACAGGGGTTATCCCTCCCCTACCCACCCCCATGGAAACCACCGAAGAAGCCGATAGCCCGGCCGCGCGGGCCCGCACCACGCTCATCGTGGCCACCGCCTGCTTCATGCTGTTGCCGGTCGGACTCTTCTACTGGATGAACCGCGCACCCGCCGTGGACCCCGCGAACGTCTGCAAGATGGTCTGGATTCCCGGCGGGGAATTCCGCATGGGTACCGGCAACGTCGACGACAAGCACAAGGAAGAAGGGCCCGTGCACAACGTTCAGGTCAAGGGCTTCTGGATGGATGAAACCGAGGTGACCAACGCCCAGTTCGCGGCCTTCGTCCAAGCCACGGGCTATGTCACCGACGCCGAGAAGGACCTCAGCGCCGCCGAGTTTCCCAACGCCCCGGCCGAATACCTCAAAGGTGGCTCGCTCATCTTCAAGCGCGTCCAAGGCGTCGACCCTTTCCAATGCGGCACGAGCGGCAACCTGCCGTGGTGGAAGTTCACGGCGGGGGCGACCTGGCGGACGCCCGAGGGTCCGGGTTCATCCATCGAGCAGCGCATGAACCACCCGGTCATTTGCCTGACCTGGAAGGATGTGCATGCCTTCGCGACTTGGGCCGGCAAGCGCCTCCCGACGGAAGCCGAATGGGAATTCGCCGCGCGGGGCGGCCTCAAGGACATGCCTTATGTCTGGGGCGCCGAAGAACGCCCCAACGGCAAATACCTCTGCAACCACTGGCAAGGCACGTTCCCGGCCAATGACACCGGCGAAGACGGCTTCCAGAGCGTCGCGCCGGTCGCCAGCTTCCCCCCGAACGGTTACGGCCTCTACGACGTCGCCGGCAACGTCTGGGAAATGTGCGAGGACTGGTATCATCCCGACTTCTACAAGATCTCGCCGGCCGTGAATCCGCTCGGGCCCGCCATCGGCTTCGACCCCGAGCAAACGGGTTTCGGCCAGCACGTCATCCGCGGCGGATCCTGGCTCTGCGACGTGGGCTACTGCTTCCGCTTCCGCGTGGGGTCGCGCCAAGGCCTCGACGCGCTGACGTCCACGAACCACGCGGGCTTCCGCTGCGTGGCCGACCGACCCGCGCCGAGCGCGCAGAAGTAAGCGTCACTTCTGCTCCTGATAGTCGAGGTCCTTGCCGTAGGTCTCCTCCATCTTCCAGAGGGCGAGGAAGGCGGCGCTGAAGCAGATCAGCGCCAAGACACCGGCGGCCTGCGGGGCGCTGAGCCAAGGCTGTTCGCTCGTGCCGGTCAGCCAAGTGAAGCCTAAGGTGAGCGGCACGAGGGAACCACGGGCAAAGTTGGGTACGGTCGTGGCCACGGTGGCACGGAGGTTCGTGCCGAATTGCTCGGCGGCGATGGTCACGAAGATGGCCCAGTACCCCATGCCGAGGCCGAGGAGGAAGATGAGCCCGTAGAAACTGGTCGAGGTCCAGCCCGTCGTCCCCAGCAGGTAGACGCCCACGCAGACGGAGCTGAAGACCAGGAACCCGAAGACCGTCTTGCGGCGAGACTTGATCAGCTGGCTGCCGAAGCCGCTGCCGAAATCGCCGAAGGTGAGGCCGAGGTAGAAAAGCGCCACCGCGCGGCTGGACAGGATCGCCCCGTCGACGCCCATGGCCGGAGCGAAGTGCGAGCCAGCACGCTGGACGAGGATGCCGATCATGAACCACGTCGGCAACCCGATCAGGATGCAGCGTGCATACCGGGCGAAGCGGTCGCGGCTGGTGAACAGCGCGAAGAAATTGCCGCGAGCGACCGCGCCGGTCGCCTGTTCGGCCTTGGCTTGATTGAACATCCCGGACTCGCTTACGCCCACGCGCATGGCCAACAGCGCCAGGCCGAGGCCGCCGCCGATGAAGAAGTTGGTGCGCCAGGTCACGACCTCGGCCATAAGTCCGGCCACCACGGCCCCGAAGACGCCGACGGTCGCGACGAGCGCGGTGCCGTAGCCGCGCCGCTCCTTGGAGAGGGACTCCGACACGAGCGCAATGCAGCCGCCGAGCTCGCCCGCCAGGCCGATACCGGCGATGAAGCGCCAAGCGGCATACGCTTCGAAGGTATCCACGAAGCCGTTCGCGATGTTGGCCACGGAATAAAGCAGGATCGAACCGAAGAGCGTCGCGAGCCGACCCATCTTGTCGCCCAGGATGCCGAAGAAGATGCCTCCGAGGAGCATGCCCGCCATCTGCCAGGACATCAGGTCGTGGTACCACTGCCCTCCCTTGATGAGATGCCCAAGCCCGAGGTCGCGCAGGCTCTGCTCGCGCACGGTCATGAACAGGGTCAGGTCGTAAATATCCACGAAATAACCAAGGGCGCCGACGATGACGGCCGGATGCAGGAGGTCGCGCCACAAGGGACGGGGGGCAGACGAAAAATCGGGCTGGCTCATGGGAAAAGGGTCAGGCCTTCAAACCATGCAGGTTGGCCATCGAAATGCCAGAAAGCATTGCGCCGGTGACGCCCAAGAAGCCTTGGTCCGTACCGATGAGAAAGAGGTTGGCGACATCCGTCCGGCCATCCCGGCGCTTGGCGGGGGCCCCATAGATGGCGCCGTTCAGGTGACCCGTGAACTTCCGGACGGTCCGGGGGGTGAAGACATCCGTCGAGGTCTGCGCAGCATCATGAACGGCGTCCGTGACCGCCGGGAGGTGCGCCCGCGCCACGCGATTGAGACGCGTGCACCAAGCCTGCTTGTGCGCGAGGTATTCGTCTTCAGGCAAACGGCACCAGGCGTCATGGTTGGCCAGGGCGGTGACGCGCAACCAGCCTTCATCCAGCGTGCGACCGGGGCCGTACTGGTAATTGTTGGGGATGCAGATGACGCCCGAACGCGGATCCACCAAGTCCGCCGGAGCCCGGTAAGAAAAACGATCATCATCACAAAAGAAGATGATCGTGTCCCGCCAGCCGAACCCGGCGAAAGCCTGCGGCTCGTAGGTGGCGATGGTCTCGGCATAACCAAGGCGCCCAACCTCGCCGGCGCCGACGAGGGGCGCTTGATCGGAGCGCAGGCGCAAGGTCTCGACGGCGCCCGCCGAGGAGTACACGCGGTCGGCGGTGACCTCGGTGCCGTCGTCCAAGGCGATGGCCGCCACGCGCTCCCCGCGGACCTCCAGGCGCCGGACGCCGCACTTCATGCGCCGTTCGACGCCATGCTCACGGCAACGGTCGACGAGCAAACGGATGACCTGGCGGACACCGATGAACGGACGCGCAAAGCCCTCCTTGAACAAGGAACGCCACATGACCGCGAACTGCGAAACCTCGATGTCGTCCTCGACCGCGCTACCGTAAAAACAAGTCGGGAGCAGCAGCATGTCGCGCAGGAGCGGATCACCGAGGCGTTCATCCAGCAGCGCGCGGGCCGAGCCCCCCGGCGCCTCCAAGGCCGCCTCATCCAAGCCCGAAAGATATGCGTCCAACGCGCGGAAGCGATCGATGGAACGGGGGAATTCGCGGGCGACATCCGCCTCGAAATCCGCGAAGCAATTGTTCACGCGCAGGTTCCGGCCGGCCATGGTGACGCGGGAGCCCATCTGGGGACAAAGGTCGAGCTCTTCCCGGCGAATGCGGAGCTGCCGCATCAGCTTGACCAAAGGGGCCCCCTTCGCCCCCTCGGGCACCCAATTGGTGAGCGCGTGGAGGCCTACGTCGTACTTGCGCTGCCCGCGGGCGTAAAAGGAGTTCAGGCCACCCGCGGCGTTATGCCGCTCGAGGACGAGGACCTTCTGCCCGAACATCCCAAGGCGCACGGCGGCCGCGAGGCCGGACATGCCGGCGCCGATGATGACCGCATCGTAATGGGAACTCGCGACGCTCACAGGCCTACAGTCCAAGACCGCGGACCGGGGTCAAGCGAACGCATCAAGGCGCGCTCAACTGCAGGACCTCTTCGGCCGCGCGGATCACTTGATCGGGGGTGATGCGGGCCAAGGCCCGGTCCATGCGCCGCCGGTAATCCGCCGGGTCCTCGCCCTCGAACGGCGTGGTGTCCACGCGCACGATCCGGTGTAGGACAGCCCACGGACGGGAACGGACGTAATCGGAGGGCCCAAAGACGCCCACCACGGGCGTATTCACCGCCGCCGCGAGTTGCAGGATGGGCGAGTCCGCCCCCATGAACAGCCGGGCACCGCTGATGAGTTTGGCGAGTTGCGGAAGGCCCAACCCACCCCGCGTCGGTTGCGCGGCGGGGCCAATCAGACCACACAGGGCTTCGGCGAGGATGCGCTCGGAAGACGTGGTGCCGGCGGAGACGACGATGCGGTCGACGCGGCGGCTGGCGACGAGCTCGCGCCCGACCTTTGCCCACTTGTCGATTTCGAAGACCTGGTCCTCACGCGAGGCTCCAGGGTGGATCACCGCATAGCGACGAGGCTCCACGAGCAATCCGTGTTCCTCCATGCGCGAGGCGGCATACCATAGCCCGGGGACTTCTTGGCCCAACCCCATGACCGCCGCCAAGACCGCATGGTCGCGCGACGCTTCGTGCGGATCGGCCACCGTTCCCGTGACGACCTGATGAAACCACGGGTACAGAGCCCAAGCGGGGCGACCGGCGCAGGCGCGTTTGGCGGCGCCGCTCCAGGCCACGAAGCGTCGGGACAAGGCATCGACGCCCAAGGCGACGGCCACGTCGAAACGCTGGCGACGCAGATGGCTAAGCAAGGCCCAGACCTCCCAAGCGCTGGACCGCGGGTCGAAGGCGACGATTTCGGCCACGATGGGACAACCCTCCAAGCCGGGCTCGCTCCCCGGGGTCGTCACCACGGTGACGGCCGCTCCGGGATGGCGTTCCTTGAGCGAACGGAAGGCCGCCGTGGTGGCGAGGGCTCCGCGCAGGCCGGAGAACTTGACCACCAGGAGGCGCATCAGGAAATGCCCTGGGCTTGATTATCCCACAGACGCCGAAAGAGCTCGTTCGTGCGGTAAACCTCTTCGCGCGGGCCGTCGGCGACGATGCGGCCACCCTCGAAGACCAGCACCCGGTCCACATCACGGATGGTCGAGAAACGGTGGGCCACGATGAGCGTCGTGCGACCCTTCATCAACTGGGCGAGGGAGTGCTGGATGCTCCGCTCGGTGTCGGTATCCAAAGCCGAGGTGGCCTCGTCGAGGATGAGGATCGGGGCATCCTTGAGGAACGCGCGGGCGATGGAGACCCGCTGGCGCTGCCCGCCCGAAAGGCGCGAGCCCCGCTCCCCCACCCGCGTGGCGAAACCCTGCGGCTGGGCCTCGATGAACTCCAAGGCCCCCGCCAACTGGGCGGCCGCGCGGACCTCCGCATCCGTGGCCCCGGGGCGACCGAGCCGAATATTTTCGGCGATGGTCTCGTCGAACAGCACGGGTTCCTGCGAGACCAGAGCGATATTGGCGCGCAAATCGGCCTGCTGGACCGAACGCAAATCATGGCCATCGACCTGGATCGAGCCGGACCGCGGATCGAAGAAGCGGGGCACGAGGTTGACGAACGTGCTCTTGCCGGCCCCGCTCGGACCGACCAAAGCCACCGACTGGCCGGCCGGAATACGCAACGTGACTTCGCTCAGGATCGGCTCGGCACCATAGGCGAAAGTCAGCTGATCCAAGACGATCTCCCCGCGCACACGGCCCAAGGCACGGGCCCCCGGGGCGTCATCCACCTCGATGGGGGCCTCGAGGATCTCCGTCAGGCGCTCCAAGCCCGGCTCGGCCATGCTGAGGCGGCTGCTCACATACCCGATCCGCTTCAGCGGGCCATAGGCCAAATAGAAAGCGGCGATCAGGGCGAGGAGCTCTTCAAAGCGGAAGCCGATGCCAGCGCCGACGCCGATGGCCAAGGCGATCCCGATGGCCGCTGAGATTTCCAGGAGCGGCGACAAGGCCTTCTCGTAACGGACCAGCTTGGCCTGAATCCGCAGACCCTCACGGCTGGCGGCATCGAACCGGGCGCACTCGCGGTCCTGCAAACCATACGCACGCACCTCGCGGGCGGACTGCAGGTTCTCCACGGCGATGCCGTTCAGGTCCGAGGCCGAAGCGAGGCCCGCGCGAGCGCGGCGCTGGATGGCGGTGCCGATCGACCGCACGAGGAAAACGGCGGCGGGCACGACCAGGAGGCAGCCCAGGAACCAGTAGCCATCGGGCTTGGACAGGCAAATCCACGTCACGTAACCGAGGGCGAAGAGCAACGTCAGCGGCTGAATCAGAAGGTCGTTCGACACATCCACCAGGACCGTGCGGACCGAGTTGGCGTCATTGATCACCCGCTGCAGGAGGTCGCCGGTCGGCAACTTGGCGAAGAAACCCAGATGGAGCCGCTGGAGCCGGGCGAACACAGCCCGCCGGACCGACTCGACCACGCGCAGGCCGGCGAGGTTCAGGAGGTAGTTGGCGGAAAATTCCGAGAGGCCCCGGATGCAGAAAACGGCCGGCAGGAAAGCGACGGCGAAAGCCACCTCGTGCCCCTTCGGCAAGTGAAGGGGCCCCCAACCCAACCAAGCCGGGAAGGCGATGAGCGGCGCCGCCCGCTGGGCCTCCGAACCGAAAACGGCCGGCAAAACCTTCCCAATCAGGAAAGGAATCCCCAGCGCGCTGCTGGCCGCGAAACAGACGCCCGCCAAGAGCGCCAACACCAAAAGCCGCCGACTCCCCTTAAGGTGGACCAAGTAGGCTCGGTAGCGGCGGTTGAACACCACCCCAGCGTGGCGGGAAGCCCGCACGGTGGAAACACCAAAAACCCGGTCAGGCCTTCTTCGGGAAGGCCACCGAAAGAGCGATGGCTATCGCCAAGATGACGCCGATGACGCCCAAGGAAACCTGGGTGGGCAGATGGACCACGCCGCCATTCACGAGCGAAGCGGGCACCCAAGCGGCGATCTGGCCGTCGGGCTGCCCCAGCTTGGCGGCCCAAGGCAGAAGCATCTTGATGCCGATGAACACCAAGATGAAGGCCAAGGCCGGCTTGAGGAAGCGGACATACTGCACGAAGCCGCTGAGCGCGAAATACATCGAACGCAGACCCATGATCGCGAAAATGTTCGAGGTGAAGGCGATGAAGCGGCGTTCCTCGATCGCCATGCCGGGCGGCAAGATGCCCAGGACCGCCGGAATCGAATCCAAGGCGAAGATCAGGTCCGTGCCTTCGACGACCAACAGGACGAGGAACAGCGGGGTGAACACGCGACGGCCGTTCTCGACCGCCCAGAAAGAATTTCCGTGGAGGTGAGTGGTCAACGGGATGCACTTGCGGGCGAGCTTGACGATGAAGTTCTCCTCCATGCTCTTGCCTTCATTTTCATCCTTGGCGAAGGCGAGCTTGAAGCCCGTGAAGAGCAGGAAAGCGCCGAAGATCGGGAGCAACCAAGTGAAGCGGTCGACCGCGGCGACCCCCACGATGATGAAAAGCGCACGCATGGCCACGGCCCCGAGAATGCCCCAGAAGAGGACGCGATGCTGCAGGCGCTCGGGGATGCTGAAGTGCGCGAAGACGAGGATGAAGATGAAGAGGTTGTCGACCGAGAGCGCCAACTCCAAGATGTAAGCCGCCGCGAACAGCTCGGCGTCTTCGGAGCCACGCCAAGCGCTCAGCAAGAAGGCGAAGGCCCCCGCCAAGCTCACCCAGACGACGCACCAAGCAACGGCCTTACGGAAGCTCGGGGCCTCCTCTTTCTTGCTGAAAACCCCCAGGTCCAAGGCCAGCATGACGCCGACGAAGGCAAGGAAGGCCCCCCACGCCCAACCCGGGATGACAAGAGGGGCTTCAGCGGCCAGAAACAGGGAGTTCACAGGGCAAGAACTTACCTTAATCCACGGGGAGTCAAGCCGACCCCGCCGAAGGAGGCTTGCCCGCGACCCCGACCCCGAACTAGATGAACCCCGCGTTCCCGTAGTTCAACGGATAGAACATTGGTTTCCTAAACCGAGGATGTGGGTTCGATTCCCGCCGGGGACAGCAGGGGCTTCAGCGCTTCAGGCGGAAGCCCTGGATGCGCGTGTCCGGCGAACGACGGTAGATGGCCTCGACATCCTTGACCTGCATCAAGACCCACGGCGCCAAGATGCTGTCCCCGTTCTTCGTGAAAACAATGTCGTCGGCCACGTAGACGCAGGTATGCAGCCCCTCGCCGCCTTCCAGGAAACAAAGGATGTCGCCATAGCGGTAAGGGGCTTCGACCGTGGCATAGGCCTGGACCAGACGAGTGGCCGCTTGGCGCATGTCCAAGTACTCGTCCTTCGGGGTTGAGTTGAAGAAATTCAATGATGTCCAATGGCAATCCGGCAGGCGACCGCGGGAGCCATGCTCGATTTCAGGAAACGTATAGGCGCGCTGGCGGATCACCGCGGGGAAAAAGTGCGTGATATCCACCGATTGGATGGCTTGGCGCTGCGTGATGGCCCGCAGGAAACTCGCCTGCGAAGCGTCCCCCTGTCCGGCGGTCCAGTAATCCAAAAAAACCTGCCGGTCGCCCCGCAACGGCAATTGCAGTTCCACGAGCAGGCTCCGCACCCGGGTCACGGCCCGGAAAGTGCCGCGAACCTCCGCCGCATCCTTCGCCAAGGTCAAGAGGGCCTGGATATCGCTGAAGGCGATGACATCACCGCGTTTCCAGACCAAGCGCCGGAAGAGCTTCTCCTGAGCTTCATTCAGCCCGGACCCCGCCAACCAGTCATCCAGGTCGCCGCCCAGGATGTAGACCGGATCACGCTGGTATTCATTGGCCGAGGACTTCGCCAGTTCACGATACAAACCGGAACGCACCGCGACATCCAGGGCGCTGATTTCCGCCACGGTCGGGTAAAGGCTGATGACGTTGGCCTGGACCGTCCGGCTCGTTGGATCAAGCAGCCGGGTGACCATCGCCGCCGGGACTCCTTGACGCGTCAACAATTCACGGACCGCCGTCTCCGTCGTCTGCTCGAAGACCCAGCGCGTGGTGGCGTTGGGCTTGGCCACGGCCGCCAGCAGCGTGTCGGGCACCTCCAGGTAGACCGTGCGCAACTCCAGGTCGCCCCATGGACCGGCCTGCGCCTTCCACACCGGCTCGGTGGGCGCAGCGCCATGGCCCAGCGATGCAGCCAAGAGGACGATGAAGGCGACGATTTTATTCACACTTTTTTAACACCACATCTGGGCCGAAGTTCCAAGAATGTTATCGACGATTTTCGGGCCCCGGGAGCCACCGCGCTCAGCGAAACCACCGGGGCCAAACGACGGCAACCGCCGGCGGGGTGTTTCGCATTGTAGTAGGCAAGGCTTCCCGACAGGGATAGGTAAACCTTTCTCTCCTTCCCGTGGCCCGTCCTCCGTCCAAAAAAGCGCCCGCCCCCCGCGGCCGCACCGCCAAGCCTTCCAAACGCCCGGCCAAAGGCCGTACGCCGCGGCGCCAAGCCGACGCCGCCTCGACCTCCACGCCGGAAGCCGCCAAAGGCCAAAAGGGACAGCGCATCGGCGTCCTGATCGACGCCGACAACGTCTCGCACCAACATCTCCCCACCCTGCGACGCTTCATCGGCGAAACCCCCATCGCGGCCGCCCGCGCCTATGGCGACTTCCAAGGTCGCCTCAGCGGCTGGCGGGCCTTCGCCCAGGATTGGCCGGAACTCGAACTCGTCGACCAACGCAGCTACACGCCCGGCAAGAACGCCGCCGACATGCGCCTGACAATCGACGCGGTCAAGTTGATGGCCGCGGCCGAGCCGCCGACGACCCTCATCTTCGTCACCAACGACAGCGACTTCACCCCCGTGGTCGAAGACGCCAAGCGCCTCGGCGTCCGGATCGTCGTCATGGGCGAACGCACCCACAAGGCGCTCCGCTCGACGGCCCATCACTACCTCAACCTCTCGGAATTGCGCGAACGCATGGAATCGGAAGAACGCGCGAAGTCCGACCCGCGGGCCGCGCTGGCTTTGCTGGCCCAAGCGATCCGCGAACTGACGCCGAAGACCAAGCCGAAGGCCTTGGAGTTGCTCGAGCAATTCGAGAAGATGCTGCCCGACCTCCGCTTCGG
>Ga0255117_1000054_pt1 | contig 34030 bp, 21 predicted proteins | sample Law_Atlam_RepA_8_2_FD_188583 | JGI IMG/M metagenome (GOLD analysis project Ga0255117, IMG submission 188583) | Freshwater microbial communities from St. Lawrence River, New York, United States - Law_Atlam_RepA_8h | ecosystem: Environmental > Aquatic > Freshwater > River | place: USA: New York...
CGGCTGGCCTGGTTGCATGCGGGCAGGCTGGAGGAAGGACCGCCCAGGGGCAACCCCGCGGGTGGGGTGAACAGCGTGAGCAACACTAACAACTGACGTTTGCGCCCCAGCCGAGGCCAGGTTTTCTCCCTGAGGTGTTCACCGAGGCTTTCTTCATCAAAATTTCGTCAAAACCGGCGAATGTGAATAAAGTTGCTTCCCCAAGTTGCGAAACCTCAGCGGTTTGCGAAAAAACCCTACATTTAGTGTTGGTTTTCATTTGCACCCCCTACATCTAGTATTATTTCCCTTCTATACCAATTTCTAGCGGCCGTCCTTGGCCTCTAAATAAGCCCTTTCTCTCCCCCTCTCCTCCATGGAAACGATTACGATCACCGTAGGCAAAAAATCCTTCATCCTCGACAAAACGAAGGCCGAAGAGGCCTTCAACAGCAAGAAGGTCATCAACGGTCGCCAGACCATGTTCTTCAACATCCTCCCGTTGAAGTACCAGTGGGCCTACGACCTCTACAAGACGATGAAGGCCAACCACTGGGAGCCGGAAGAAATCCCGATGCAGGAAGACTGCCAGCAGTGGCGCGACACCAACGGTAACATCACCGACATCGACCGCTGGATCATCAAGATGGCCATCGGTTATTTCTCCGCCGCCGAGGGCATCGTGGGCGACAACATCATCCACGTCGTGCGCGAGGTCGTGACCGCTCCCGAGCTCAAGCTCGTGCTCGGTCGCCATGCGCATGAGGAGAACATCCACGCCGACTCCCTGGTGTACATGATCTCCTCGTTGGGCATCAACCCGCACGAGTGCGAAGCGATGTTCGAAGACATCCCGACGATCGCCAAGAAGGCGGCGTTCGTCGTCAACAATTCCCGCGCCCTCCGCCGCAAGCTCGACCTCACGAAGCTCGAGGACAAGCAGGCCTTGGCCCACAACATGTTCCTCTTCGGCCAATGCATGGAAGGCACGCAGTTCTACGGCCTCTTCGGCATGGTGCTTTCCTTGGCCCGCCAAAACAAGTTCCCGGGCATCGGCAACATGTTCAAGTACACGCTGCGCGACGAGTCCAACCACATCGACCTCTTCTGCCGCCTCTTGCTCGAGCTGGTGAAGGAGAACCCCGACATCTGGACGCCCGCGTTCCGCGAGGAACTCCGTCAGCTCATGGCCACCGCCGTGGCGCTGGAGAAGGACTTCATCCGCGATTGCCTCCCGATCAACGGCCTCGGCCTCTCCTCCAAGGAGTTCGAGCAGTACATCGACTTCATCGCCGACCGCCGTCTGCGCAATTGCGGCCTCGAGCCGCTCACGGTCGACCCCGTCAATCCTTTCCCGTGGTTGTCCGAGATGATGGACCTGAAGAAGGAGCAGAACTTCTTCGAAGGTCGCGTCACCGAATACCAGAAGTCGGCCAACCTGGAAACCGTCAGCGACGACGAGCTCTAAGCCGATTTCTCGCCAAACGCGGACGTCACCCCCTTGCGCGTCCGTCTTGGCATGCTTCCTGTTCTTACCACCCCGATACACTCCGTTTTGATTTAATCCGCCGCGGGCCCACGCCCGCAGCGCCTCTCCCCCATCTTTTCTCCACTCCTCCGCTCCGCCTTTTCGTCTCATGAATCCCGAACTCCCTTTCTTCCGCGAAGACATCGCCCTCAAAAACGCCGTCCGCACCCCGGCGAACGCCAAGCCCCGCTTTAACTGGCGGGAGTCCCTCCCGGCCGCCGCCGCCGGTTCCGCCGGCCCCAGCCTCGACGCCGCCCGCTTCGCCGACATCATCGGCAATGCGCTGACCGACCTGCTCCTTTCCCGTCAAGTCACGGAGATCTTCACCGAGCAGAACCGCGCCTTCGTGGCCGCCGTCGCCGGGGAAGTGACCCAGCTCGTCGCCCAGCTGGCCAGCCAGAACGGCGGCCAGATCAGCGAAGCCCAGCTCATCCCCATCATCGAGCGCGCGCTCATCAACAACAACCGCCACGACGTCGCCAAGAGCCTCGTCTTCTCCTCCGATGCCGCCCGCGGCGTGGACGTTCCCGTCGTCACGACGCGCTTGATGCGCCGCAACCACCAAGTCGTGCCCTGGAACCAGGACAAGATCGACATCGCGGTCCGCAAATCGTTCCTCTCCCTCGGCCTCGACTCCGCCCCCGCCGAACGCGTCGCCGCCGCGGTGACCCGCACGGTCGCCCAAGGCGGGCAGAACATCATCGGCATCGAAGAGGTCCAGGACATCGTCCAGACCGAGTTGATGCGCCAAGGCCACTACAAGGTCGCCGAAGCCTACATCCTCTACCGCGCGATGCGCACCAAGCAGCGCGAGCAGGAAGCCGCCGCCGCGGTGCCCGTCGATGACCACCAGGACTCCCTCCTGCTCGTCAAGAACCCCGATGGCTCCACCTTCCTCTGGAATGGCGAAGACCTCCGCAAGCGCATCTCCTACGCCCTGACCGGCCTCGAGATCGACATGCCCGTCGAAACCATCGAAGCCGAGCTCCGTCGCGGCCTCTTCAACGAAGTCAGCGAAGCCGACCTCCGCAAGACGGTCGAGCTCAACGCCAAGACGCTCATCGAGCGCGACGCCGATTTCGCGCTCTTCGCCGCCCGCATCTCGCTGTCCTACATCTACGAGGAAGTCCTCGGTTGGAGCATCATGCGCGACGGCGTCGCCAAGCTCCGCGAATTCCACCGCGCCAAGTTCTCCGCCTACATCGAGCGCGGCATCGAGATCGGGCGCCTCTCGCCCGACCTGCGCCGCTACGACCTCGCCAAGCTCGCGGACGCCCTCGACCCGATGTCCGACATGGACTTCGAGTTCCTCGGCGTGCAGACGCTTTACGACCGCTATCTGATCATCGACAAGACGAGCCGCACGCATCGCCGCCTCGAGACCCCGCAGTTCTTCTGGATGCGCGTCGCCATGGGCCTCTTCCTGCGCGAGGAGAAGAACCGCGAGGAGTGGGCCATCCGCCTCCACGCGCTCTACAAGTCCCGCCGCTTCTGCAGCTCGACCCCGACGCTCTTCAACGCCGGCACGCTGCACAGCCAGCTGTCCTCCTGCTACCTCTACAAGGTCGACGACACCATCGAGTCGATCATGATCCGCGGCATCGCGGAGAACGCCTTCCTCTCCAAGTGGGCCGGCGGTCTCGGCGGTTCCTGGACGGCCGTCCGCGGCACGGGCTCCCACATCAAGGGCACCAACGGCGAATCGCAGGGCGTCATGCCTTTCCTCAAGCTGCACAACGACCAATTGGTGGCCGTCAACCAAGGCGGCAAGCGCCGTGGTTCCGGCTGCGCCTACCTCGAGACGTGGCATAACGACGTCGAAGATTTCCTCGAGCTCCGCCGCAACACCGGCGACGACCGCCGCCGGACCCACGACATGAACACGGCGAACTGGATCCCCGACCTGTTCATGAAGCGCCTCCGCGACCGCCAGAACTGGACGCTCTTCATGTCCAACGAGGTGTCCGACCTGCACGAGACCTTCGGCGCCGATTTCGAGCGTCGCTACGTCGCCCACGAGCAGAGGGCGAAGGAAGGGAAGATCTTCGGCAAGACGGTTCCGGCCGTCGAACTGTGGAAGAAGATGCTGAACATGATCTTCGAGACCGGCCATCCCTGGATGACCTTCAAGGATCCGTGCAACGTCCGTTCCCCGCAGGACCATGTGGGCGTCATCCACTCGTCCAACCTCTGCACCGAGATCACGCTCAACACGAGCGCCGACGAGACCGCGGTCTGCAACCTGGGTTCCGTCGTCCTCGACGCGCACCTCGACGCCGCGGGCAACATCGACCACGCCAAGCTCGCCGAGACGGTCCACGTCGCCGTCCGCGCCCTCGACAACGTCATCGACATCAACTTCTACCCGACCAAGGCCGCCGAAGTCTCCAACCTTCGCCACCGCCCCGTCGGCCTCGGCGTCATGGGGCTCCAGGATTGTCTCTATCGCCGCAACGTATCCTTCGCGTCCGAGGCGGCCGTCGAGTTCAACGACGAGATCATGGAAGCCGTGGCCTTCTACGCCTACGGCGCCTCCTCCGACCTCGCCGCCGAACGCGGCGCATACAGCACCTACAAGGGCTCCAAGTGGGACCGCGGCCTGCTCCCGCAGGACACCGTCGACCTCCTTGAGGCCGAACGCGGCGAGAAGATCGAAGTCAAGCGCGGGGGCCTCCTCGACTGGGCGCCGATCCGGGCCAAGATCGCCAAGCAGGGCATGCGCAATTCCAACGTCCTCGCCATCGCGCCGACGGCGACGATCTCCAACATCGTGGGCAGCTCGCCTTGCATCGAGCCGACCTACAAGAACCTCTTCGCCAAGAGCAACCTGTCGGGCGACTTCATCGAGCTCAACAGCAGCCTGGTACGCGACCTGAAGAAGCTGGGCCTCTGGAACCAGAAGATGGTCGAACAGCTCAAGTACTTCGACGGCGAGCTCAAGGAGATCCCGGAGATCCCGCAGATCCTCAAGGAGAAGTACATGACGGCCTTCATCATCGACTACAAGTGGCTCATCGACGCCGCCGCCCGCCGCCAGAAGTGGATCGACCAGGCCCAGTCGCTCAACCTGTTCCTCCCGCGCGCCGAACTCAAGGCCCTCTCCCACATGTACCAGTACGCTTGGCGTACCGGTCTCAAGACGACCTACTACCTCCGCACGTTGGGCGCCTCGAACATCGAGAAGGCCACCGTCGAAGTGAAGGCCAAGACCGAAGCCGCCCCGGAGAAGAAGGTCTTCACGGAAGCCGAGAAGAACGCCTGCTCCATCGAGGCGATGATGAACGGCGGCACCTGCGAGGCCTGCCAGTAAGGTCGACTGACATCGCTGGGTCCCTCGGGGGCGGCCAGGCGGCCGCCCCTTTTGTTTGGCCTGGTCGCCAAGGTTGCCTTTTTCGGGCCACCGCCTTCCCTCGACGCATGTCTTCCTCCCTGCTGACTTCCGCCGGCGAAGTCCTCGTGCGTACGCGCGAGGAGTCCTTCGTCGAGCTCGCCCGCCGCATCAACGCCTTGGCGGCGCGCGGTCCGGCGACCGTGGCCCTCAGCGGTGGGTCGACCCCCAAGGCTTTCTATGTTTGGGCGGCGACGACCGGCGCGTTGACGCCGCAGGCCTTGGAGCGGGTGACTTGGCATGTGAGCGACGAGCGCTGCGTCCCCCTGGGTTCCGACGACTCCAACTTCGGTCATGCCGCGCGTGGTCTTCTCGATCCGCTCGGGGTCCCCGCCACCTGTCGTCAGCCTTGGCCCGTGGAGTTGCCTCCCGCCGCCGCCGCCGCCGCCTATGAGGCTGCCTGGCAGGCCCAGCCTCATCGGGCCTACGACCTTTGCGTGCTCGGCTTGGGGGATGACAGCCACATCGCCTCCCTCTGGCCGCAGTGCCCCCTGATCGGGGCTCCGGGACTCCCGCGCTTCGTCGCGACCGAGTGGCCGGGCCGCGGTTGGCGCCTGACGATCACCGAAGCCGGCTTGGCCCAATGCGGCTCCGTGGTCGTGCTCGTCAATGGTCAGTCCAAGGCGGCGGCCTTGCTCAGCGTGTGCGCGGGTGAGTTCGAGCCGGCCCGCTATCCTGGCCAAGTCCTGCGCGCGCTGGCGCACAAGGTCACTTGGCTGGCGGATTCGGCGGCGGCGTCGGCGCTGTAAGCGGGGCGGGGTTCGTTTCCACCACCGTTTCCTTGGGCAGGGGGCCTTGGGCCGCTAGTCCTGGGCCCACGACCATGATGAAGCGTCGGGCGGGCGTGAGGATGGTCTTGGTCGAGCAATCGGGCAGCCATTTCCCTCCCTCCAGGTAATCCAGCGTGAGGTGCGCGCTGGTGCGTTCCGTCGCGATGAAAGGGAGGACACCCGACTTCCCCGGGTCGACTTCCCCGACTTGGTCGTTCAGCCGGCAACGAAGACGTTTGTCCGATAGGTTCAACAGGCATCCGGAGCCCCAAGGGAAGACCTCGAGGTCGGCGGGGACCAGCCAAGCGCGCATGGCGGCCGGGTGTTCACCTTGCATCACGAGGATGAAGCGTCTCCCCGCCTGTGGCCGCGGGAAAATCGCCACCCGCTTCGCTTGGGGCGCGTTCGCCACCCAAAGCTCCACCGACTCGCAGGGAGGGATGATGGCGTTGGCGATGATGGCGCCGGCCTGGGCTTGCAGCGGGATCGCTTGCTGGGTCGGCCGCGTGACGAGGTGGACTTTTCCTCCCGGCGTGCCCGCCCAACAGGCTTGGATGACCCAAGAGCCTTGGCCATCCGGGTCGGGCGTCGGCGCGGGGGTTTCTGCCGCCCAGAGTTGCGGCAGCGCCCAGAGGCTAAGCCAGAGCCACCTCATTTGACCGCAGGCTTGCCGTTGGCGGGCGGCGGGACCACGGGAACCACGGGCTCCACGCTCTCGATGCTGCGGTTCTCGAACAGCGGACGACCATCCGTCGACACGCCGGTCTGCAGGATGAAGACCAGGGAGCGACGATTGGGTCGACCGGCGATCTTGGTGCCGAGGATGGGCTCGAAGCCGTCGTTGGGCAACAAGGCCGCGAGTTTGATGTGGCTCGTCTGGCGTTCGCGGAAGATCACCGGGAGTAGGTCGGAACTCCCAGGGGCCAGGCGAAAGCCCTTGCTGTCGATTTCGCCCGCCAGCGTCATCGCCGAAAGGTTCACGACGCGGATGGAACCATAGGGAAAGCGGCCCGCCTCGTAATCGAAGGCCCGGCCGGCGCACGAACCGTCCGGGGCCATCAGCAACAAGACGCCGACATCGGGAGAGTCGGGCAAGGCCACGGTCGCAAAGGCGGCCCACTCGTCGGCTTTTTCTTTCTTGGCGGGCTCCGGCTTGGGCTTGGCGTCGGGCTTGGGTGCGGGGGTCGTCGGTTGCGCGTAAAGTTTATCCGGGTCGAACGCCTCGACCTTTTCGTTCACGCCTTTCTTGCGCACGATCGTCAACTGGGCGGCCCCGCGGTAGTCCTTGGAGAGGTCGAGGTTCATTTCCAGCGCGACGACGGGGACGATTTCCTTGCCCTGCACGATGGCCAGTTCGACGCGCTCCGCCGGGCTGGCCCACCAAGCGAGCCGTAACGTGCACCTCCGCTCGGGCGGCGGTTCCGGCGCGGCGCCCAGGGAAAGGGCGGTGACGAGGAAAAGGAAAAGTCGCATGCGGTCAGATGTCGGAGTCGCGGAGCCAGCGGACGGAAGTGATCTTGAAGCGTCGACCGAGCAGGTTGTTCACGCGGCTGGCGTCCTTGTTGCGCGCCCAGCGTTCCATGATCGGGGAAGTCGCGTAGTTGGTGAAGGTGGGGTGGCGATAGCCACCGAACCCACCACCACCGCCCGAGTTGTCGCCGCCGGAACTGCCCCCGGTCGGTACGGTGATGCTGCTGCCGGCCGGGAGGGCGCCGACGGCCACCGTCGGCTCCTTGTCGTCCGGAATCAGCAGTTCAGGCATGCGCTGGACGGTCAGCTCGACCCACGCCTTGCCGGCGACTTCGCCGTTGGCGTTGAGGCTTTCGCCGTAGGCCCGGACCACGAACGTGTCGCCGCGGACGGTCAAGGACGGTCCGATCGCGTTGAGGACCTGCATCTGCAGGAGGTGCGAATGTGAACCGGCCTGCACGGGGAAGGTGCCCGGCCCCGGGGAGTTCGAGGATTTCGAGTAGGCGGCGGGATCGTAGGCCTTCGCCTGCGGGAAGCGGCCACCCGGGACGGTGGATTTGGTGTTGAAGCCTTCCTTCATCTTGCCCGAAGCCACGGCATAATCGTTGAGGCCGGAAGCGTCGATGGCCGCCTGCAGCGGGCCCTTGAGGCCGGTGGCTTGGTTGGTGAGCCGACGGTTGACGAAGTCCGCGATGCTCATGAAGGGTCCGCGGCGGCGGACCTCGACGACGATGTTGTCGGCCAACTTGTCGATCTCGGCGTCGGTGAGGCTATGGAATTTCAGGCCCCAATAGGAGCCCGCGCCTTGCGTGTCCGTGGTCTTGGGCGGGATGCCGAAGCGGCTGAACACCGAGTTGCCGGACGCATCGACGCCGCGGAGCGAGGTGAGCATCAGGCGCCAAGCTTCCTTGGACGTCGAGTTCACGTTGAAAGCCCCTTCATAAAGGAATTGCTTCGCGACGCGCTCGGGCCGGGAGGGCAGTTCGCCGGCGGGGCGCGGCGTCGAAGTGGGCTTGCGGTAGAAATCGTTCCGCAGCTCGGTGTCGCTGCGGCTGTCGCTGAAACGGCCCCAGACGAAGCGTTTGTTGGCGAGCGGCTTGTTGCCGATGGCCAGCTCATCCCAAACCTCGGCGAGGCCGGGTTTCTGATTGCCGGCCGTGACGACGGCGGGGGCCGGGTTACGCGTGGAGACGCCCCCCGAGAAGGTGTTGCGGGCGACGTTGGGCATGGCGGCGTTGGCGCCGGAGAAGAAGTAGCGGTCCCAGAGGGCGAGGTTGGCCAGGAAGGCGCTATCCGTCCGGATGGTCGAGGTGTTGCCGTTGTCGGTGCCGAAGTCGGCCGTGCCGTTGTCGACGCGCGAAATCGGGCTGACGCACGAGTTGGGCCAATAGAGCGTCATCGTCGTGCTCGGCAGGCCGATGTGGGGGAAGCTGTTGCCGACGCTGTAGGCGGGTTGTGTCGCGTAGGTGCCGAACTGCACGTGGCCCAAGCCGGTCAGCGAGAGCATCGGGCGCTGGGGCACTTCGAAGAGCACGGTTTCCGTACGACCTTCGTTGAGTTTGTAGCTGTTGCCGTAGTAGCCCTTGTTGGTCGACGTCATGTCGACCGGGGTGAACGAGCCCGGGTCCGGGTAGAAGCTGAGGATCATCGGCGGCGTCTGCAGGGAATCGGCATCCCAGTCGCGCGGGTCCGTCGCGTCGTAGCGCATATCCGCGACGAGCGGCGAGGCGGTGCCCGCCCCGACTCCGCGGCCATCCCCCGTCGAAAGGTTGTCGACCGTCCGGGCGTCCACCGGGGAGCGCCAGCGCAGGTCCATCACCCCGACGAACGTGCGTTCGATGTAGGGCGCGTTGGAGGCTTCGCCGGTCCGCGTGATCGTTTTCTGGGCCAGGACCTTGCGGGCCGTGAGGGCATCGGGGTAGAAGCAGGTGAAGAAGCCCGTCCGGTTGATGAGGCCTTCGTCGGAGCCGTCGCACTCGGCGTAGTTTTCGCCGCCCCAGATCTTCGCAAGGGGGAAGGTCGCGGAGCCATTGTCCCGCTTGTAGTGCATCAGGTTGTAGTTGATGAAGAGGCCATCCCAGTAGCCGCCGGATGCGTTGTTGCCGTCGGCGTTGGAGCCCGAGGTCGGCACCCACGCCGCGTACATGCGGCTGATGATGGGGTAGCCACCCGTGGCGGTCGCGACGCTGCCGCCGTCGCCCAAGATGCGGTAGTAGTGGCGGGCCTTGTCGGGGTCGTAGCTGCGGCCGGAGCGGATGATGGAGGCGCCGTTGTTGGAGAGGCCCGTATTCGTCGAGCCTTCGCAACCGATGACGACGACTTCCCCGGGGTTCATGCGCAGGGTCGCGCCTTCGTTGGCGACCCAGCGGATGGCGAAGGAACGGTTGAAGCCGTTCGTCTGCGGGTAGAACACGCCATTGGCGAAGGAGAGCCCGTTGGTGTTCACGCCGTTGAGGTTGAGCGGCTCTTCGGCACCCGTCGTCGGGTTGATGCGCGAGAAGGTGAGCGCCAGCGGGTAGTACTTGTTGAAGTAGGCGCCGAACCCGGTGAACTCGAGCGCCACGTTGTAGGGGTTGTGCAACGTGATGATCGGGTCAAAGGTCACGCCGAGGGTGTCTTGGTTGTAGATCACGCCCCAGCGTTGCGTGTGGCGGAGGATGGTGGGCGCGAGCTTCATCGCGGTCGGTTGGGGATACTGACCTCCCCCGGTCGACCAGCGGACCGACGAGAACTGGTGCGGCTGGTAGGTGCTGCGGACCCAGTTGCCGCCGCCGTAATTGAGCATGCGGGCCTTGCGGTGGAGGACGCCGGCGTTGTACTTCTCGCCGAGGTAGGCCGGGCCCGAGGGATCGCCGACGCAGCTCCAACCGGTGACGCCCGAGCTGTAGGTGAACGGTTCAGCCGTGCGGGCGAACCAGGCGTCCGCGGCGCTGGCCGGCTGGCCGCGCGCGCCGGTGGTTTCGAGTTCGCGCTTATACAGGCGGTAGAAATTGCGCATCAGCAGCCAGGTCGGGCCACGCACCGTCCAGTCATCCCCGGCGTAGTCTTTGGCGCCATTGGCGAAGGTGGCGCTGGCCGGGACCGAACGCGGACCTTGGTCGATGAGCGCTTGGTTGGTGCCCGCGGCCGGCGGTACGGCGGAGGGGCCGCTGGTGTTGTTCGGGATCGGGGCCTCGAAGACGAACCCGAGTTTGTTGCTCGAATCGCCCCACTCGGCGAATGACGGCGTATTCGAAGCGGAAAAGCCGAAGGCACCCGCTAGGTTGATGATGTTGCGGTCGCCCGGGGCGCCTGGGCTGTCGTGGAACTCCCGGAGAAGCTTGAAGTCCTCATGCGGCAGTTCGAACGCGATCGAAAGGTCGGTCCGGAGTCCGCCGTTGTAGGTGTCCGAGAGCACGCCGTAGGAGCGCAGGGTGATGTCGCCGTAGTATTTGGCGACCGTATCGGCCGCGATGGTGCCGTTGGCGGGGTTGGCCGTGACGCCGGCCGCCCAAGCCCCGAGGTCGCTGCCGGAACTTGCGTAGGAGAGTTTGGACCCGCCGACGGAGGCGAGGTCGGTGTCGGACCAGAGCTTGAAGTTGGGCCAAGCGAGGGCGGTGCTGCCGCCGAGCGTTTCCTGGCCCGTGCGTCGGGCCGCGCTGTAGAGGTAACCCTTGTCCCAAACGCTGGGTGTCGCGGTGAAGGTTTCCGTCAGGTTGACCTTGGCCTTGACGCTTTCGTCGCCGGTCCACCAGGCGTAGTTGCCGAGGGGGACGTCGTTCGTTCCGGCTCCGGGCAAAGGCAGCGGCGGGATTTTCACGCGGGTGTCCGCTTTGGCGTCGCGGGCGATCGTGCCATACGCGAGCAGGGGGACCGTGCGCACGCTGGCGCTCGTCGCCGTCGCCGCGCTCCGGAGCAGCTGGTCCATCGGGGCGGCTTCGGTGGTCTTCAGCAGTCGATTCGGGGACATGTTCGCCACGGCCAAGCCCGTGCTGGGATCGGCCGAAACGAGGTAGCCGAGGAACAGGCGCTTATCGGGATCGCTGACGAGCCAGTCGCGGACTTTCGATTGATCGGCGCCACCGGTGGCCCAGACGCCCGTCCATGCGCGTTTGTCTTCGGCGACGCTGGTGGAGGATTTGCTCTGCAGGTAGGTGTTCAGGGAGGTGCCTGGCTTGGTGCCATCGAGCAGGTCGATGCGGGCGGTCACGCGCTGGTCGTGTCCGACCAGCGTCTGCAGCTGGGCGACGGCGAGCCGGCCCGCGACGGTCGCGTTCATGCGGGCCCGGAGATAGGCCGAGTGCGTGCTGGCGAGGCGACTCTCTACTTGGAGGAATGCGGCGAGGACGATGACCAGCATCACCATCGCGGCCATGATGGTGAGAGAGAGGACGAGCGAAAAACCTCGCTTGTGCGTGGGGGGCATGGGGTCAAATTAGGCAGTCACCCGCTTGACACAATCGGTAATAAAAAACGGCCCCCACGCTATTGCGTGAAGGCCGTCATAAAAGGCTTACTTTATGTTATTTGGACGCCTTGGCCGGGGTCCTGCCGTTGCCGGCGGGCGCCACGGGCGGCGGCGGCACGCCATTCGGGTAAGGATTCACGTCGAGGATGCACTGGCTCTGGTAGCGCTCGTCCTCCGCGCCGCTCTTTTCGACGATGAAGAAGAGGGTCCGGAAGGTTTTGTTCAGGATGACCTTGGTCGAGTAGAGGACGCGCTGTTGCCCATCGGCTTCGAGCGCGGCCACGGCGATCGAAGCCGTCGTGCGCTCCTCGAACTTCTTGGGGCACTGGCCGGTTTGGCCGGGCTCCGTCATGAACACCGCGCCGTCGAGCGAGCAGGCGATCCGCGCGCGGGAGAAGTTCACCAGCTTGAGCGTCCCGTAGGGGAACGCTTCCAGCCCGAAGTCGAACGTCCGGGTGATGCAGGAGTCGTCGGCCTCGTTCGGGATCAGCAGCACGCCCAGGTCGGTATCGGTGGGACCGATCGCGATGGTCGCGTACGGGACCCAGGCGAACTTGGGCTTGCCGTCCTTCTCGGTCTCCCCGGTGGTCACCTTCTTGAGCAGCACGGCGTTGACGTCGCCCTTGTAGGCGATCGCGTTGCTGAGCGACATCGGGTTGGGGGAAACGGGGATGCGGTCGCGGCCCATCTGGAGCGCGAGCTCGGGCACCTGGCGCGGGAAGTTCCACCAAGCGAAGCGGAGCGCGCACTGGCGCGATTCGACTTTCGGCGCGTCGGCCGCAGGCAGGGGGAGCGCGCCCAGGCAGAGCAGGGCGAAACAAAGGCGAAGCCAGGACATGGGATTAGATTTCGTTCGCGGTCAGCCAGCGCGTCGACGTCGCCTTGAAGCGGCGACCGAAGAGGCGGTTGATGTTGGCGCTATGGAGCGGCGCGCCCGGCGCGAGCGGGGTGCGTTCGAACTGGTCGACGATCGGCTTGGTGTCGTATTCCGACGTCGCCGAGCCGTTGTTGTTGCGGTAGTTCTGCTTGCGGCGGTTGGGCTCGACCCAGGCGGGGCCCACGAACTCCGTCGAGCGCTGGACGACGACTTCGATCCACGCCTTGCCGATCGGGTTGCCCGCGGTGTCGAGGGCTTCGCCGTAGGCGCGCACCACGAAGGTGTCCGAGCGGGCGGTCAGGTTGGGCCCGATGGAGTTGAGGACGTCCTTCTGCGTGACGATGCCCGGGGCGCCCAGGCCCGCCGTCGCGGTGGTGTTGACGCCGTTCTTGCTCATCGAGCGGAGCGTCGGGAAACGGTCCTGCGCGGGCAGCGGCAGGTAGGGGGCGGAGAGCGCTTGGCCCGGGACGGCCGCGAACGTGCCGCCGGCGTTGCTGATGGCTTGGTCGTTGATGTTCGTCGAATCGATCGCCGCCTGCAGCGCGCCCTTCAGGCCGAAATTGTCCGAGGCGATCAGGCGCCGGTTGATGAAGTCGGAGAGCGACATGAACGGGCCCCGCTTGCGGACTTCCTTGACCACGGCGGCGGCGAGGGTGTCGACTTCGGCGTCGGTGAGCTCGCGGTAAGCGGTCCAGGGAGAATTAGCCCCGTCGTTGTTGCCGAAGGCGCGGGCGAAGCGGGTGAGCGCGGTGCCCGTGGAGACGCCCGAGGCGTCCGGAATCTTCTGGCCGCGCAGCGAGCCGAGGATGGCCTTCCAGGCGGCCTTGGAGGTCGAATTGACGTTGAAGCCGCCGTCGTAGAGGGCGTTCGTCGGGATGTAGCCCGGGTGCGGGAAAGCGAAGGGCTGACCGCCCGTCGCCGGCACATAGGCCACGCGTTTGTTGGCGAGCGGGTTGCTGCCCTTGTCGAGGGCGTCCTTGATGCCGGCGATCTTCGTGAGGTCGGTCACGCCGTTGGCGTTCAGGGCGAGGGCTTGGTCGGCCTTGACCTTCGGGTCAGTCGGCAGGTTGGGGCCGCTGGGCCAATTCGAAGCGGTTTCACTGTAGGACCCCACTTGGGCATTGAGGCCGCTGAAGAAATAACTGTCCCAGAGCGCGAGGTTCGCGGCGAAGGCGTCGTCCGTCCGCACGTTCGCGTTGTGGCGCATGAGGTTCGATCCGATGGCTTTGGCGACATAACCGTGCTCGATCACCGCTTCTTCGCCGCCGCCCTTGGTGCCGGGCCAGTCGCAGACCTTGGTGAGGTTCTTGATGCCGGGGTGGGCGAAGGACGCGCCGACGGTGAGGTCGGCTTCGGTGTTGGTCTGCGCCGTGGCGGCGTCGCCGAGCTGCGACAGCGAGAGGAGCGGGCGCCGGGGAATCGGGAAGAGCACGACGTTCGTGTTCCCGCCTTGGCCGACGAGGACGCTCTTGCCCCAGTAGCCGCGGTTGCGGCCCGAGTTGTCCAGGTCGTATAGCTTGTTGACGCCGAGTTGGTCGACGGCCCGTTGGCTCATGATCCAATTGGCGGGCGCGTGCGTCTTGCCGTCGTAGGCGAACATGAAGGCCTGCGAGGCCCGCGTGCTGAAGACGTACGGTGACATCGGCGCAGAGCGCATTTCCTCCGGAGTCTTCATGCGGTCGAAGTCGCCGCTCGGGACGTAGGCGCTGCTCTGCGGATACCAATTGTTGCCCGCATAGGTCTCCTTGGCCCCGCGCGCCAACATGTCCAAGATGAAGAACTTCTGCTTGTCGACAGCGCTGCTGGCATTGGACCACGCCGCTTGGTTCTGGCCGGCGAAACGCAGGATGGTGACCGGGGGTAGTTGGAGCGAGCGTGACCATTGACTGCCGAAGCCTTGCTGGGCGCCGTATTCGGGGTCGCTGGCGACCGTGTAGCCATTGTTGGCGTTGCCGTACATCGGCCAGCCCGTCGTCATGCAGCGGAGGTTGAGCAAGAGCGGTTCGTTGACGAGTTCGACGCCCCGGACCGCGCCTTGGCCACCGGCTTGCCGGGTGTCGTCGGTGGTGCCGAACCAGCGGCGTCCCCAGCTCAACTGCTGGTTCCGGTGACTAAACCCGTTGAGCAGGTAGAAGTTCCAATTTTGGTAGCCGCCATCGACGACGTGACCACCGCCGCGGATGCTGTTGTTGAGGAACATCCTCCCACCGAGAGCCACGCCGCCTTCATTGCGGACGCGGACGTTGAGTGAGAGGTTGCGCGCGGCGGCGATCGAGTTGAGCGAGGGGATGGTGCCATCCCAGCCTGGTAAGACATTCTGGACCGCCTGCAGCGTGGGGATTTCCGAAGGGGGAATGGCGCTCCCATCCGCCCTGCGCAGACCCGCATAGGCATCAATCGGGAAGAACATGCGGCTCTGCTCTTCGTAGACGAAGTCGCCGGGCACCTGGTTGTTGCCGTTGGTGTCGAACTTGCGCAGCGGTCCCTTCGTCGAGCTCAGGACGCGGACTTCGCCGGGCTCGAGCCGGAAGATGTTGCTGGGCGAGGTGCCGTTGTTGGTACCCGTGACGGCGCGGAAGGAGAACTCGCGGCCTTCCTCGAAGCTCGTCCCCGGGAAGACGTCGCCGATGATTTGGCCTCCGACGTAGAATTCGAAGAGGTGCGAGAGCGAGTAGGCGTTCATCAGCATCGCGATGCCTTCGAACTCGATCGCGCTGTCGTAGGGATTGTGGACGGTGATGAGCGGGTCGACGGCGATGCCGAGCATGTCGTCGTTCCAGACCACCGAGTACATCAAGGAGAAACGGATGATGCTCGGGGCGACCTTCATCGACGTCGGCCAGAGGCGGGTCGTGGCGAGGCGGGGAGAGTCGTACGAGGAATCGCTGGGCTCCGAGCCGGTGCGTCCCGTCGGCGTCCCGATGCCGGCCGTCGATTGCGTCGTGGGGTTCATCGAGCCGCCTTCGGCGCGGTAAGGCGGGCCCACCTCCGAACTGTAGTTGTTGCGGTAGTGGTAGTCGTCGGTCGATCCGTTGCCGGGATACGTGCCGAAGAACCCTTGCGGGCTGACGGGGAAGGTCGCCGTCCCCTGCTTGGCCACCGGCGTGCCGCGGTCGCCCGCGGCGTAGGAGAGCGGTTCGATGCCGCGGGCCATGACCGTGGCGCCGTCGGCCACGGCGTCCTGTCCGCGGATCTTGTTCAGCGCGCCGGCGGCCTCGAGCTCGCGCTTGTACATGCGGTAATAGTTCCGGTACAGGTCCCAGGTGGGGCCGCGGATGATGCGGCTGTTGAGGTTGTCGGTGTCCGAGGGGCCGAGGCCGGAGAAAGCCGACGGCCGCGTGACGACCCCGGTGAAGAAATTGCTGCGGAGCGGGATTTCGTAGACGAAGCCCATGCGCTCGGGCGTCTCCCCTCCGTTGCGGTTCTTGAGCGTCGCGTAGCTGGCGCCCAAGGTGCCCTGCATGAAGCGCGGAGCCCATTCGGGGGAGCGAGGGGCGGACTTCAGCAGGTCGTTCGCCGAGCCCATGAAGTCGAGCATGTTGGGGCGGTTGAAGTCGAGGTCGGTGGGCCCAGCGGCACCGTGGAAGAGCGAGGGGCGGCGGAGCTTCGGGTCCGTCGTGATCGCCGGGTCCTTTTGGCCGGCGTAGGTCTCGAGGGCGCGGTAGTCCGCGTAAGGGATTTCGAAGGCCGTCGAGAGGTCCATCTTGATGCCGCCGTTGTAGGTGTCCGTCAGGGTGGAGAAGGACCACGGCGTCACGTCATGCCACAGCGTTTTGCTGGCGGCGATCATCGCGTCGCCCGCCGCGGTGTTCCCGACTTTGTTGGCCCAGAGCGTGAGCGCGTTGCGGTCCTTGACGGAGCGCATCAGGAGCGCGTCCCACTTGCTCGCCGCGGCGATGTCCGCATTGCGCCAGAGGTCAAAGGTGAAGGACGTCGGCAGGAGGGTGGCGCCGGTCAGGTCGGTCTTGTCGGCCGGCTTGATGGCTTCGATGGCGCTGCGCTGGGCGGCGGAGCCACGGAAGCCGGCATCCCAATCGGTGACGGAGGTGAAACTCGCCCCGGTCGTGGTGACGGCGTAGGCATCGGGCAAGTTCGCCTTCGCCTTGATGCCTTCGTCGCCGACCCAGAAGGCGTAGCGGCCATTGATGCCGGTGGAAATGCCGCTGGCGGTGGTCGCGCCTGGCAGCGGGACGGGGAGGGCGTCGATTTGACCAGAGTATTCAAGGCCGAAGCGATTGACGCTGGTTGGTAACTGCACCGACCCGCGGCCGACCAGCGGAATCAGGACGCCGTCCGGCGTCCCGGCGATCGGGTTGGCGAGGTCGTTGATCAGCCGTTGACCTTCGTAGTTGGCGGGATTGAGGACCTTGCCGGCGGCATCGAAGAAATTCCGATTGGCCAGGTAATTGGGAAGCAAGGTCGCATCGGCGACTTCCGGGTCCGTCGCGCTGATCACGCCCGGGGAGGTCAGCCAGCCCAAGAAGAGTCGGGAGCTGTGTGGGTCCATCACGTTCCAATCGCGGACTTTGGCGCTGTTGACGCCGCCGGTGGCCCAGACTCCGGTCCAGTAGCGCTTTTGGTGCGAGAGCTTGCGGCCGACCGGGGCCGACGGGTTCAGGGTATTCGCGATGGTCGGGGCATCGACCGGGCCCGGGGCCACGGAGTCGTCCGCATAGAGGTCGGCGCGCATGGTCACGCGCTGGTCGGGACCGGCGAGTTGCTGCAGCTGACCGATGGCGATTTTCGCGGCGACCAAGGCGTTGAAGCGGGCCCGCATGTAGCCGTTGTGGGCGAGGGCGAGCTTGCTTTCGACCTGCAGGAAGGCGGCCAGCACGATGACGAGCATGACCATCCCAGCCATGATGGTGAGAGAGAGGACTAGGGAGAAACCTTTGCGGGGGCGACGCATCGAAATGGGGTGTATTTCCTAATGTGGCATGGCGGTTTCGATTGTCAAAAGATTGGGGTTTGACGGTAGGGAGTTTTATTCTCCCTTACCCCCCATTAAATGAGCGATTTAGATTGGAATTGACTTAATTCAGTCAATTGAGTGCCATCAGAGGAGAGTGGGCTTGCCGAATAGAGGGCAGGGTCCAGCGTATTCATCGTGAACACCCTTCTGGAAGGCGCCGGCATCTTCATCTGGCCACTTGGAGTTTGCTCCATTCTGGTGGTTTTCCTCGTCCTTGAACGCACCTTGGCTCTGATGCCCGGCAAGGTCGCCCCAGCTTCCGTGCTCAAGCTTGTCCGCGAAGGCCGGGCGAAGGAATTGAACTCGGAGTCCGCCGATTCTGCCGCGGGCCGCTTGGTTTTGCGCTGGAAAGAGGGGGCCGCGGGTGAGGTGCTCAAGGCCTACGCCCGGGCCGAACTGGTGCGCTTGCAACGCGGTTTCTTCCTGATCGATAGCATCGTCGCCGCGGCCCCGCTACTCGGTCTGCTCGGTACGGTCACCGGTCTGGCGACGCTTTTTCCCGAACAAGGTTTGCCGGATTCCCAGACGCTCACGCGCGGCGTCGGCCTGGCGTTGAGCACCACGATGATCGGCTTGTGCATCGCCATCCCGGCGCTCCTCGCCGCCAATTGGCTGGGCCGTCGGGTGGAGGTGCTGTCTTCGCGGCTCGACGTCCTGGTCGAGGGTTTGGAAAAGAACCCGCGATGAGCCTGGTCGTTCCCCGTCGTCGGCGCGCCGAGATCAATGTGATTCCGTTGATCGACGTGCTGGTCGTGTTGGTGTTCTTCCTGCTGTTGGCGGGGCGCTTCGAAGAAACCCGGACGTTGGCCATCGTGCCCCCGGCGGCGGATGCGGGTGGCGCCAGCACGACGGCGGCCAGCTTGGTCGTGGCCGTGGATCGGGAAGGAAAGCTTTTCCTCGAAGGCCAGCCCATCACGCGAGCCGCCCTCGACCAAGCCTTGGCCGCGAAGGCCCTGCAGTCCCCCGGCGCGGAAGTGCTGATCGTCGCCGACGAGCGTTCCTTGACGGGCGCCGCCATCGCCGCCCTCGACGCCGTCGCTAAGTCCGGCTTGCGTCCGCGCCTCTTGACCCGCCCCAATCGTTGACCTTTTTCTCCACCATGCCCGCCGACAAGTCGCTTTCGCTCCTCGAGGAGTACACCCAGGCCCACGGGATCTCCGGCCACGAAGACGCCGTCCGCGCCATCTTCGTCCGCGAGATGCGCGGCCGCACCTTGAGCGCCGATGGCCTCGGGGGCGTCCTCGCCGCGCCCGCCAAGCCCGCGAAGGGGCCGCGCGTCGTGTTGACGGCCCACATGGATGAAATCGGTTTCCTCGTCCAGGAGATCACGCCGAACGGCTTCCTGCGCTTGGTGCCCATCGGCGGTTGGCCGGATGGCGTCCTTTCCGCTCAGCGGCTCCGCGTGTGGGCCCGCGCCACGCAGCGTGAATTCATCGGCATCGTGGTGGCGCTGCCGCCCCACCAAGGCGGGGCCCAAGCCGCGACCGTGGATAAGGCCTACGTCGACATCGGCGCCCGGTCCCGCGAAGGCGTCCTGCAGTTAGGGATTCGTCCGGGGGACCCGGTCGCTCCGGATGGTCCGTTCACGTCGTTGGCCGAACCCGGGCTCTATGCCGCGAAGGCTTTCGATAACCGCGTCGGTATGACGGCCCTGACGTTGGCCACGCATCAACTGCAGGCGAAGCCCACGCCGAACCAGTACCTCGCCCTCGCGACGGTCCAGGAAGAAGTGGGCTGCCGTGGCGCGACGGTCGCCGCGCGTTTGGCCAAGCCGGATGTCGTCATCGTGCTCGAAGGCCCGCCGGCCGACGATGTTCCGGGCATGAATCCCGCGGAGTCGCAAGGCTCGCTCGGTGCGGGCGTCCAAGTGCGGGCGTTCGATCCCACGGCGATCATGAATCCCCGCCTCGTGGATCTGACGCTCCAGGTCGCCGCCGAACGCGGGATTCCTTGCCAACTCGCGGTGCGCCGCACGGGCGGGACGGACGCGCGCTCTTTCCAGGCGAACGAGTTGGGTGTTCCCGTCATCGTCTTGGGCGTTCCGGCGCGCTACATCCACACGCACAATGCGGTCATCGACGTGGCCGACCTGAAGGCCTGCGTGGATCTGGCGGTCGCCTTGGTGCGTAAGCTTGATGCGAAGACGGTGGCTGGCTTGACGGCAGTGCTGTGAGCGCCAACGCGGCCCGGCTCAAGGTCAAGGTCGTCCCCGGGGCGTCCCGCACCGAGATCGTCGGTCGCCTCGGTGCGGCCTTGAAGGTCCGCGTCGCCGCACCCCCCGAGGGCGGTCAGGCCAACCGCGAGGTCGTGGCTTTGTTGGCGGCGAAGGTCGGCCTGCCGGTGGCCGCCGTCTCGGTCGTGTCCGGGCAAGCGTCGCCGTCAAAGGTGGTGGCTTTTCAAGGTCTGGACGAGGCCACCCTGCGTGACCGTCTGCCGTTTTGATTCCTGCACAATCCGCTTGAGGGACGCGGTATCTCGGCCGACAGTCATCGCCCATGAGCGCGGATAAGAAAACCAGCCCTGCCTCCGGCAAGGAGTCCTTCGAAGTCGAGATGGCGAAGCTCGAGAAGCTCGTCGACTCGCTGGAGTCCGGCACGGTCTCGCTCGATGAATTGGTCGCCAAGTATGAAGAGGGTATGCGTCTCCTGAAGTCCTGTCAGTCCAGCCTGCAGGCCGCCGAGTTGCGGATCGAGCAGTTGGGCAAGAAGTCGGCCGACTCCGAGCAGGGCTAAGCGATGGCGTTACTTGCTCAAATCCGCGGCCCGCAGGACGTGCAGGCGTTGGCGCCGGCCCAGTTGCCGCTGCTCGCGCAGGAGATCCGCGAACGCCTCATCGCCGTCACGGCCAAGAACGGCGGCCACGTCGGCCCCAACCTCGGCGTGGTGGAGTTGTCCATCGCCCTCCACCGCGTCTTCAACACGCCCCAAGATAAGTTCATCTTCGACGTCGCGCACCAAGGTTACGTGCACAAGTTGCTGACGGGTCGCAACGGCGCCGACTTCGACGGCATCCGCACCACGGGTGGTCTGTCGGGCTTCCTGAATCGGGAAGAGAGCTTGCACGACGTCTTCGGTGCGGGCCATGCGGGGACGGCCCTCTCCGCCGCCGTGGGCCTCGCCAATGCCCGCGACCGTCTCGGCGAAGACGCGCACGTGGTCGCGCTGATCGGTGACGCGGCCCTCACCTGCGGTGTCACGATGGAGGCGCTCAACAACGCCGCGAACTCGACGAAGCGCTTGGTCATCATCCTGAACGACAACGAGTGGTCGATCGACCGCAACGTCGGGGCGATCGCCGAGATCCTGAACAAGCTGATCGTCACGCGTTCCTACAACCAATCGCAGCAAGGGTTGAAGCGCCTCCTGGGGCGGTCGCGCGTCGGCACCAAGCTCCTCGATTTCGGGCGCAGCTTCAAGCGGCACGTGAAGAATTGGTACACGCGCAATTCCTCGCTCTTCGAGCAGTATGGCATCCGTTACATCGGACCCATCGATGGCCACGACCTCCCGACGGTCGAGAAGTACCTGCGCTTCTGCAAAGACGCCAAGGGCCCCGTGCTGCTGCACGTCCGCACCGAAAAGGGTCGGGGCCTGGGCGCGGCCCTCCAGAATCCGGAGAAGTTCCATGGCACCGGCGCCTTCGATCCGGAAACCGGCGACAGCCTCGCCACGGGCAAGCCCGGCGCCCCCAAGGCGTGGCAGGATGTCTTCGGCGCTTTGTTGGTCCGTGAGGCCAAGGCCGATGACAAGGTTGTCGGCATCACCGCCGCGATGCCCTCCGGTACCGGGCTTAACCAACTCAAGCAGGCGTTGCCGGGTCAGTATCACGACGTCGGCATCGCCGAGGAACACGCGGCCCTCTTCGCCGCCGGCTTGGCCGCGCGCGACCTCCGGCCGGTCTGCGCCATCTACTCCACCTTCCTGCAACGCGCCTACGACATGGTCATCCATGACGTCTGCCTGCAGCGCTTGCCGGTGACGTTCTGCATGGACCGCGCCGGGGTTTCCCCGAGCGATGGCCCGACGCACCACGGTCTCTTCGACATCGCCTACCTGCGGTGCGTGCCGAACGTCACGCTGATGCAGCCCAAGGATGAGGATGAACTCTCCGACATGTTGCACACGGCGCTGCGGTCCGGCGCCCCGATGTTCATCCGTTATCCGCGCGGTTCGGCCGCGGGGAAGGCCATCAAGGCTCAGCCGGCCTTGCTTCCGCTGGGCAAGGCGGAGGTGCTTCAGCCCGGCGCCGACATCCAACTTTGGGCGCTCGGCTCGATGGTGCCCGAGGCCCAGGCGATGGCCGCGCAGCTGGCCCAGGACACCGGTTTGTCCGTCGGCGTGGTCAACGCCCGTTTTGCCAAGCCGATCGACGCGACGTTGCTCGTCGAGCAGGCCAAGGCCGCCCGACTCATCGTCACCCTCGAAGATGGCGCCGTCACGGGTGGCTTCGGCACGGGCGTGCTCGAAGTCTTGGCCGAACATGGCGTGCGCACGCCGGTCGTTCGCCTTGGCTGGCCGGATCATTTCGTCGGTCACGCCACGGATGTGAAGACCCTGCGTGCCGCCAATGGCCTCGCTCCGGCGCAGTTGCTCGCGACGGTCAAGGCAGCGCTCCGCTGAGGTAGGGACAGCACGTGGTGCTGTCCGTAGCCATGGAGGCGCCGAACGCAGTCTTCAGAATTCGTAGCCGAAGAGCAGGCGCCCTTCGTAGGGCGACTTCTTCGTCACGTTGAGATCACCCTTGGTGGCCGGAGTCGCCGTCACCTGCGCCAGCGCGGTGAATCGGACAAAGAAGCCGTCGCGTTGGTAGCGGATGCAGGGGCCAGCCAGCAGGGCGGTGTATTGATGATTGTTCAGCTCGCTCCACTCGGCTTCCCAGATGGCCTCGGCGCCGACATACCAACTCGGGTTGACCGCACAGGCCAATCCCTGGGTCAGCTTGAACTTGACCGTGTCGGCATGCGTGGCGGTCTCGTGCTCGAGTTCGCCGATGATGTTGGCCGCGTAGACCCATTCGTCGTTGGCGCCGAAGTTATGTTGCAGCAGAAGTTTGGTCTCGAGCTTGAGCTGGTCGCGGTGCGCTCCGTTCTTGGAGCTCACCTGCGAGTAGCCGGGCTCGATGTAGAGGGCGACGCCCCAATCCTGGGTGTCGGGGTTCGCAAGCATCCGCTTGTAGGCGATTTGGAAACCGTCGAAGAGGAGGCCGTTGCGGGAGGTGCGCTCGAAGTAGCGCGAGTTCACATACACCGCGAGTTGTTCGTTCGGCGAGATCCCCCATTCGACTTCGGTCTTCAGGTCGAAGCCACGGTAGCGGGCGTCGTAGCCGTTGCCGAGGTCGCGGCCAATCCGGCCCGTCACCCACTGCACGACCTCGACCTGTCCTGGCTTGATGGTTTCCGTGAGGTAGGAGTAGGCGAAAGGGTTGTCGCAGCCCCAGACGGCGGTGGCGGCCAAGGGGAGGAGGGCGAGGAGCTTTGCTTGGTTCATGGGAGCAGGGAGGAATAAAATGAGAATGAATCTCATCTGTCAAAGATGAAAATGAGTCTCATTCTCATCTCATTCGCAGGATGGCTTCAAAGGTTGAATGTCGGCGGTTATTGGGGACTTTATTAGGCGAGACCATGCCGCTTTGTATCGTCATCCCCGCTCGCAATGAAGCGGTTCGCCTTGGGGCCGGCTTGGCGGTTTTGGCGGAGAGCCTCCGGTCTCAAGGGCTGACGGACGCCCAAGTCATCGTCGCCGATAATGGCTCGACGGATGAGACTCGTGCGGTCGCTTTGGCCCATGCTGGGCTTTTTGTCCGTCCGCTGATCTACCTACGCGTCGCGGAAGCCGGCGACAAGGGCCTCGCGATTCGTCGGGGTTGGGAGTCCGCCCCGGCTGACTGCGATGTTCTGGCTTATTGCGATGCCGACATGGCGACCGACCCGCGCGCGTTCGGCACCGGGTATGCGTTGATTCGCTCGGGGACTTGTGACGCCGTCGCTGGTTCGCGTTGGCACGATGACTCCGAGGTACGCGGCCGCTCGCTCGCGCGATCTTTCATCTCGAGTCTCCTGTCCTTCTTTTGGCGCTGTTTGCCGGGCGCCACCGTAACCGATCCCGGTTGCGGGCTGAAGCTCGTGCGTCGGGCGACTTACGAAACCTTGGCGTTACCAGAAGACGCGCGCGGCTTTTCGTTCGGGGCCGAAGTGCTCGTGCGTCTGGCGCGCGCCGGCGGACGGATTCGGGAGATTCCCGTGGTCTGGACGGATGACGACGCCGGCCGGATTCGCTTGGGGCGCACCGGCCGCGAATACGCGGCGACCTGGTGGCGCTTGCTGCGGGGTTAGGTCTTCAACCCCGGCGGCGGTCCGGCGGCCGTACCTTCGGCTGGCGGTCGTCGTAGAGGCGGAAGTCCACCTGGCGCTTGAAGCGGTCGACGCGGTCGACGGTGACTTGGATCGTGCCGCCGGCCATGAAGACGCGGCCGGTGCGGCTGCCACGGAGCGCCGTGCCGGCATCGTTCATGCGGTAGTAGTCGTCCGTCAGGGTCGACATGTGCACCAGGCCATAGGCCTGCGAGGCGGTCAGTTCGACCATGAGCCCGTGCGGCTTGACCTCGGTGATCATGGCTTCGAAGGGGCGCTTTTCCTTGCGCTCGACCTCGCGCTCGAAGAGCTCGAGGAGTTTGATCTTCACGGAGTCGCGTTCGGCTTCGGAGCTGTTGCGCTCGGTGATGGAGATGTGCTCGCAGGCCCGGGCGAGTTCGCCGATGCCCGGGGAACGGATCGGGTCCTTTGGCGCCGACGGCACGCCGTGCTTGGCGATGTACGCATCGAAGATGCGGTGCTCGAGGAGATCGGCGTAGCGGCGGATCGGCGAGGTGAAGTGCGAATAGTGGCGCTTGGCCAAGCCGAAGTGGCCATCGGGCGAAGCGCGGTAGCAAGCTTGCTTGAGGGAGCGGAGCAGCTGGATGCGGATGGTGTAGCCGTCTTCGCGCGTTTTGAGCAGGGCGAGCAGCTTGACCATCTCCTTGCGTTCGGTGAGGTCGCCGACCTTGAGTCCGTCGACCGCGAGCTGGTCGCGCAGGGCCTGCAGCTTCTCGGGGTCCGGCTCGTCGTGGACGCGGCAGACGTGCGGGATCTTCGCTTGGTCGAGGGCCTTGGCGACCGTCTCGTTGGCGAGGAGCATGAACTCTTCCACGAGTTGGTGGGACTCGTCGTGTTCGACCACCACGGTGCGGTCGGCCCAGCCGTCCTTATCGCAGTAGATCTTGATCTCCTTCATGTCGAGGTCGAGGGCCCCGATGCGGAAGCGTTCGGCGCGCAGGACCTTGCCGACGGACCAGAGGTCCGCGATCATCGCGCGGATGAGGTCGAGTTCGGCGTCGGTCAGTTCCGCCAGCGGGCGGCCGGGCGAGCCGGTCTGGTGCGGCGGCGGGGCGGGCAGGGCGCGGATGGCCTCGTTGGTGTCGCCGCGGAGGAAGGCGTAGGCTTGCTTATACGTCAGGCGCTTGCGGCTGGAGATGACCGAGTTCGCGAACTCCGTCTTCACGAGTTTGGCGTCGGGCGAGAATTCGCAGATGACCGTCTTGACCAAGCGGTTTTCGGCTTCGACGAGCGAGCACAGGCCGCTGGAGAGCGCATGCGGCAGCATCGGGATGACCGTGCCGACCAGGTAGGTCGAGTTGCCGCGTTCCTTGGCTTCGGTGTCGAGCGGGGAGCCGGGTTTCACGTAGTGCGACACATCCGCGATGTGGATCCCGAAGCGGAGGTTGCCGTTCGGCAGACGCTGCACCGACAGCGCGTCGTCGAAGTCCTTCGCGTCATCCGGGTCGATGGTGATCGTCGGGATGGTGCGGAAGTCTTCGCGCCCGGAGAGGTCGTCGGCCCGGACCTTCGAACCGAAGGAGTTCGCCTCCGAAGAGACGCCCTGGGGGAATTCCGGGTTGAGGTTATAGCGGCGCAGGATGGCGAGGTACTCGGCCATCGGCGTGTGGGTGACGCCCAGCGCTTCGGTCACCGTGCCGGTGGGGCTCATGTTGCGGCGCTCCCAGGCGTCGAGGCGGACGACGACCTTGTCTTCTTCCTTGGGGACGGGCTTGAGGCCGGCGCGGATGGGGTCGCGGACGACGATGTCGCGCGAGATGCGGGGATCGTCGGGGACGACGAACCAAACCAGGCGCGTACGGCGCAAGGTGCCGGTCAGCGAGGTCAGCGCGCGCTTGGTGACGCGGACGACCGTGCCGGTCCCCCAGTCTTCATGATCGCGGTCGCGGCGGGTTTGGTTGAGCTTGATGACCACCTTGTCGCCATGCAGCGCGACGCCGGTGTCCTTGGCTTCGATGTGGACCGGGTCGCGGGCCTTTTGCCCAGGTTCCGGCGTGAAGACCACGCGGGCCGAGCCGCTCTGGCGGAAAAGGATGGTGCCCTCGGGGAGCATCTTGCCCGCCGGCAACATCAGGAGGTCGCGGCCCTTCACGGCGATGGCACCGGAGCGGATCAAGCCTGGGATGACCTTCCGCATCTGGCGGAGGTCGGACTTATCCCCGCCGATGGCTAGCATGATGGCTTCGAGCTTCATGGGAACGTACTCCGGACGTCCCATGAACTCCAGCATCGCTTCTTCGGCGTTCATGATTGGTTCGCCGATTGGTTCAGCAGGCCGGCCAAGAAGGGCATGAGCTGCTTCTTGCGGCTGACGATACCAGGTAGGTCGAAGATGAACGGCGGGGTCTTGGGGGAATACGTGATCCCTTGGAGGATGTCGGGGTCGCCACGGACCAGTAGGAGCGAGCCTTGCGTGTCGATATCCGTCACCAGCAAGCAGGTGAAGTGCAGGCCGTTCTCGCGCCGATATCTTTCCAGCGCCTCGAGCAGGCTGTCGCTGCACTTCCAGAAGTTGTTGAACCCGAGCTCCTCGACTTGGGCCACCGAGAAGCGTTTGTCGCCCTCGTTGTAGAGCTTGCAGTCGGCGCGGACGGCGGCGTCGGGCGAGAGCGTCGAGAGCACCGAGCCCGCGTTGAAGATCATGTCGGCCAGCGCGCGCGGGTCGGCGTCGGCGATGCGGGTCAACCAAGCCAGCAGCGAGACGTCCAGCGGCGTCGTCGTCGGGCTTTGCAGGAGCAGGGTGTCGGAGATGATCCCGCACATCATGAGGCCGGCGATCTGCGGGCTCGGCGTCAGGCCGGCCGTGCGGAACATGTCGGCCACGATCGAGCAGGTCGAACCCAGCGGGCGGTTCAGGAAGAGGATGGGCTGCGCGGTGTGCGGGTTGCCGAGGCGGTGGTGGTCGACGACTTCGGCGATCTCGACCTCGTTGGCGCCGTCGACGGCCTGCGAGAGTTCGTTGTGGTCGACGAGCACCAGGCGGGTGCGCACGGGCTTGAGGATGTCGGACTTCGAGAACACCCCGACGAGGCGGGCATCCTCGTCGATGACATGGTAGATCAGCGCGTTGGATTGGATGATGCGGCGGCGGATGACGCCGAGTTTTTCCTGCGGGCTGAAGCGCGGGGCGTCGCGTTGCACGAGCCCGCCGATGAGCGTGGCGGCCCGCACGGCCCAAGCGGTGGTGGCGCTGTCGGTGTCGGCGTAGGCGACGGACACCTGGGCGTCCTTGGCGAGGGCGAGGGTGTCCGGCTTCATGCGGTGGCCCCCCGTGACGATAATAAGGCGCACGCCCATGCCGATGGCGCGGCGATGCACGTCGTCGCGGTCGCCCACGACGATGATGCTCTTGTTGTTCGGGATGCCCTCGGCGGTCGCGGACTTGCCGAAGGACTCGAGCTCCATGGCGGCGACGCGCACGTAGAATTCGTCGACGGCGGTCTGGGCGAAGGCAATGACCTCGGTGCCGCCGATCGAGCGGATGATGGCGTCGATCGAGCTGTGCACCTTGCGCATCGACGTGGCGCGCTTGGGCTTGGGGATGAAGTAGTCGCCGAGGCCGAAGATGGAGACGTAGCCGTCGAGGCGACCTTCGCGGTCGAGGACCGGCAAGGCGCGGACGTCGTGCAGGTCGAGCAGCTCGAGGGCGCGCGCGCAGGTGTCGTCGACGGACACCACGTACGGGTTGCGCTGCATGATGTCTTCGACGCGCGGGGTGACGTCGCCGACGAATTCGGGCAGCGTCGCGCCGAAACGGTTCAGGATGGCGTCGATGCGCGCGTTGGAATTGCCGCAACGTGCCGCGACGTAACCGGGTTGCCCCGATGCTTCCTTGAACGCCGCATAAGCCATCGCCGAGCAGATCGCATCCGCATCCGGGTTCTTGTGTCCGATGATGTAGGTCGGAGCGAGCGGACGGTCGGTCGGGGACGGAATGGGGGGAGGGACGGACATGTGGACTCGGAAGGCACCCGGAGGTGCTGGGGCACTTCTAGCCGTGACCTTGCGGGGAGGGAAGAGGGAAGTAGCCGGAGGCGAAGGCGACCGCCGGTGCGGTGGCCTCAAATCCGTTCATGAAAGGACCCGGCTTAGCGCCCTTACGGGGCGACCGGGTAGTCGCTGTAACCTTTGGCGCCGGAGGCGTAGAAGGTGCTCTCGTCCGGGGTGTTCAAGGCGAGGCCCTGTTCGAGGCGGCGTGGGAGGTCGGGGTTCGCCAGGAAAGGGACGCCGAAGGCAATGGCATCCGCCCAGCCGGCTTGGATGGCGGCGTCGCCCTGTGGGCGGTCAAAGCCGCCGGCGGTGACCAGCACGCCCTTGAAGCAGTGGCGCAGCTGCTGGGGGCCGACGCCGTCCTTGGCGCCGTGCGCGATGTCCTGGGCGGTCACGCGGGTGACGTGCGCGTACGCCAGCTCGAGCTTGGAGAGTTCGCCGAGGACGTAGCTGAAGGTGCGTTGCGGGTCGGAGTCATGCATGTCGTTGAACACACCCCCGGGAGAGAGGCGGATGCCGACGCGGTCGGCGCCCCAGATCGAGACGACGGCGGAGGTGACTTCCAGGGTGAGGCGGGCGCGGTTCTCGACCGAGCCGCCATAACCGTCTTCGCGCTTGTTCGTGCCATCGCGGAGGAATTGGTCGAGGAGGTAGCCGTTGGCGTTGTGGATTTCGACGCCGTCGAAGCCGGCCTGCTTGGCCAGGCGGGCGCCGCGGACGTATTCGGCGACGATGCCCGGCATTTCATCGGTGCGGAGGGCGCGCGGCACGACGTAGTCGGCCATGGCCTTGCCGGTCCAGAGCTGGCCTTTCGGGGCGATGGCGGAAGGGGCCACCGGGAGTTCGCCGTTCGGCTGGTAGTCGGGGTGCGAGATGCGACCGACGTGCCAGAGCTGCAGGAAGATGCGGCCGCCTTTGGCGTGCACGGCATCGGTGACCAGTTTCCAGCCCGCGACTTGTTCGTCGGTGTAGATGCCCGGGGTGTTCGGGTAGCCGTGGCCGCGGGGGCTCACGGTGGTGGCTTCGGCGATGATCAAGCCGGCGCTCGCACGCTGGGCATAATATTCGGCCATCAAGGCGGTGGGGACGTTGGCGCCTTCGGCGCGGCAACGGGTCAGCGGCGCCATGAGCACGCGGTTCGGCAGCGTGAGGGCGCCGACCTTGAGTGGGGAGAAGAGGGAGGACATGCGTGAGATAAAAGGGAGATGGGGTGCAAAAGCAAACCGCGCCTTCCGCGGGGAAAGCGTGTCGGAGTGACAAATGGGCAAGGCCCCCGTGGTCGCTCACATGCGCGACCGCGCAGCGCAGACTCAGTGGCCCGACTCGGACTGGCGCTCGGCTTCGGCCTTCTTGCGGTCCCACTTGTAGTGGCTGTCCGGCAAGGTGCCGCCGAGTTCGTAGAGCTTGGCCTTGTTGTTGACCATCATCTCGCGATTCGTGCCGGTCATCGAATACTGGCTCTGGAGCCAGATGGCTTCTTCCGGGCAAACTTCCTGGCAGAGGCCGCAGTAGATGCAGCGCAGCATGTTGATCTCGAACTCCTGCGGGGCCTTCTCGACGTGCGCGTTGCTGGCCGTCGGGGCGATTTCACCCGGGGTGATGCGGATGGCCTTCGGCGGGCAGACGAATTCACACAGCTGGCAGGAGACGCACTTCTCGCGCCCATTCGGATCGCGCACGAGCGTCGGGACGCCGCGGTAACCGTTGGGGATGGTGGGGCGTTCCTCCGGGTATTGGAGCGTCACCGGCGGGCGCAGCATGTTGTCCCAGGTGACCTTGAGGCCAGCGAGGATCTGCGGGAGGTAGGTGCGTTCCGCGAGGGAAAGGGGACGGCGTTCGACGACTTTGATGGCCATGGGTGTGTTTAGCCTTTGATGGCGTACCAGAGGAAGTAGGCGATGAGGTTGAGGACGGCGACGGGCAGGAGCACGCGCCAGCCGATCCGCATGACCTGGTCATAGCGGAAGCGGGGAATCGTCCAGCGAACCCAGACGAAGAAGAAGAGGAAAGCGCAGAGCTTGAAGAAGAACCACGCCACGCCGAAGAGGGCGGCGAAGAGGCCGGAGCCCAAGACCGGCATGCCCGGCACGAAGTGCCAGCCGCCCAGGAACATCACGATGAACAGCGACGATCCGATGATCATGTGGCTGTACTCGGCGACGAAGAACAAGCCGAACTTGAACGAGCCGTATTCGGTGTGGAAACCGCCGACGAGGTCGGTCTCGGATTCCGGCATGTCGAAGGGGTGGCGATTGGCTTCCGCGAAGATGCAGATGAGGAAGACCAACGCGGCGATCGGATGGTAGAAGATGTTCCAGACCCCCTTCTGGGCGTCCACCATCGAGACGAGGCTCAGCGCGTTGTCCTGGTCGGCCGTGGCCGTCGCGAGGAAGACCGTGAGCACCGAGAGGCCCATCGCGAGTTCGTAGGAGATGAGCTGGGCCGAGCCGCGGACGGCGCCGAGGAACGGGTACTTCGAGTTGGCGGACCAGCCGGCGAGCGCGATACCGTACACGCCGAGCGAGCTGATCGCGAACATGAAGAGGACGCCGATGTCGGCGCCGGGACAGAGCGTGATCACTTCGCCGGTCGGCAGTCGACCGAACGGCAACATGACCAACGCCAAGAGCGCCGGGGCGAGCGCCACGATCGGCGCGAGGATGTAGGTCGTCTTGCGGACGTGGCCCGGGAGCGGGTCTTCCTTGAAGAGGAACTTGAGTCCGTCCGCGGCCGGCTGGATGAAGCCACCTTTTTGCAGGAAGGTGCCGACGAACGGAATCCACGCGATGAGCGGGTGGTTGGTGCGGTTCGGGCCGACGCGGCCTTGAATCCAAGCGGAAGCCTTGCGTTCGAGGAGCACCGCGTAGGCGGCGATCGACATCAGGATGACGATCGCGGTGAGCCCGCGGGCCGCGATGAAGTACCAAGCCTTCGAGAGGAGGAAGTCGTTGAGCAGCTGTTCCATGGTCGACTTAGGCTTGGGCGACCGGGGCGAACTTGAGGAGTTTGCCTTCCGGGAATGTAAGCGCGGACCAAGCGGAGCCGTCGAGCTGCACGCCGCCCGCAGGGAGGAGCGCGCCGTTCAGGCCGGCGAGCGCCGGGATGTTGGCGGAGAGGTCGGACCAGATGCTGGCCGCGTCGGCACCCGCGAGCTTCGCGAGCACGAGGAGGTCGGGCAGCACGCCCGCCGGGCCGGGGACGGCTTGGGCGAAGGCTTGCAGGCGGAACTGGCAGTTCACGAAAGTGCCGCTGCGTTCGAAGACGGACAGCGCTGGCAGCACGATCTCGGCGGCGGCGGTGGTGACGTCGTGGTGCGTGGCGAGGACGACGCTGCGGACCTTCGCCAGCGTCGAGGCGGGGAGGCCGAACGCGGTGACGTCTTCGCGGACGATGAGGACGGACTTCACCTTGCCGGCGTCGATGTCCGCCGCGAGCGCCTTGAGGTCGGCGTCGGCCGCACGCGAGGTGAGGCCGGTGACGAGGGCACCACGGAAATTCGGGGAGCGGTCGGCGGAAACCAGCAGGCCGTCGCCTTCGCCACGGTGGGCGGGCACGTAGACCTTGGCGCCCTGCTGCTTGGCCAGGTGCGCGAGCGCACGCTGTTCCTCGACGGAAGCGTGGGCGGAACCGACGATGGCGAGCGGGCCCGCGGCGAGGGCTTCGGCGGCGGCGGCGAGCGCGGCTTCAAGCGTCACGGCGGACGTCTTCACCGTCGCGCGCGTGATGCGGTTCGGGGCCTCGACAGCCTTGAAAAGTTCGCGGCCCGAGTCGGCCATCCACGTGTCGTTCACGGCGTCGTTCTGGCGCGGCGTGATACGGTAGATTTTCCCTTCGCGCGACCACACGGTCGTGTTGGCGCCGGCGGACGATTCGGTGTCGATGCTGGCCGTCTGCTTGAGGAACCAGACGCGCATCTTGAAGCGGAAGTCGGTGCTCGTGAGCGCGCCCACCGGGCAGATGTCGACCGTGTTGAGCGAGTAGTTGTTCGCCAGCTCGCGGCCCGGGAAGCAGGTCAGCGTGTTGTAGGAACCGCGGTTAACGAAGCCCAGGACGGGGTCCTTGGCGATCTCGGCGGTGAAGCGCACGCAGCGCGAGCAGAGGATGCAGCGTTCGTCGTCGAGCGTGACGCGGGGCCCGAGGCGGGTGTGCTTCGGCTTGGCGTTCTTCTCGTCGACGTAGCGGGAGGCGCCGCGGCCGTATTCCGCAGAATATTCTTGTAGTTTGCACTCGCCGGCCTGGTCGCAGATCGGGCAATCCAGCGGGTGGTTGAGGAGGAGCATCTCCGTCACGCCTTCGCGGCAGGCCTTGACGCCGGGCGACTCGAGGCGGACGTGCAGGCCCGGGGAAACGGTGGTCGCGCAGGCGATGGCCGGCTTCGGCTGCCAGCCGATCTTCGGCTTGCCGTTCTCGAGCACCACCTCGTTGGTGGCGCGATCGCGGAGGGGGGAGCCCAGCTCCACGAGGCACATCCGGCAGTTGCCGGCCACCGGGAGCTTCGGGTGGTAGCAATAGTGGGGGACTTCCTTGCCGATTTTGGCGAGCGCATCGACCAGATTGGCCCCCGCGGGGACCTGGTGTTCGACGCCATCGACGTTGAGGGTGACCAAAGAAGGTTTGTTGTCCGTGACCATGCGTCTGGAAAGTTAACCGCAAGTTAGGACACCCCCTACCTGCCGCAAGGGGAAAGGGCAAAAAGGGGACAGGTTGGCCAGGGGACAGGGGGATAAGGGGTTGTGTGGCGGGCTTCGCCCGCCTGCCTCGGGTAGGGACAGCACCATGTGCTGTCCTTCTGCCTCGGGTAGAGTTGGCACTGAGTGCCAACCTAGGAGTTCGCCCAGGGCGAACTCGGTAGGGGCAAGGCTTTGACTTGCCCTCCGGATCAGGAGGGCGCGGCAAAGCCACGCCCGAGCCTTAAGCGGCCGCTAGGTTGGCACGCAGTGCCAACCCTACCCAATGCATAGAGAAGAACGGCGAAGCCACGCCCCGACCTGTGCCTGCGCTCCGTAATCTGTACTCCGTACTCTGAACTCTACTTTTCCTTTGAATGTTTGCAAAATTTATTACATTGACTATCAATGACTTACAACTGTTAACATAAATAAGTATTTACAGTAGGGTGTTAGGGAATAGTTCTCGGGGCCTGTTCCTTTTACATAGTCCGGTTCGAGTTCGCTCGGGTCGGACGCCAAAGACGGGCCGCTTAGGGTCCTTAAGATACATCACCGCAAGGTGAGGAAAGCAGTCGCCCCCAACGGGCCTGCGCCGATCGCGAGGTCGGACAGCTAAGCAAGGGCAGGTCAGTGTGCTTAACCTACGGGTTGAGCTAGGTCAGAAGAAGGGCGCGCAAAGCCGCACGAGGAAAACTTCGTAGTGCGGCGGTAACGGTTTCGCCGACCACGGTGCGCACGAAAAACTTCCAAGATCGAGACCCCAGCCAAGTTCCGCCGTACGAGAGGTGAAAGCCGAGAGCGTCGGAGCAGAGCAAGAGCAAACGGGCCGGTGGTTCACGCCATCGGCACGGGCGCTTACGATTCCGTCGGGGCCGTCAGGTCAGGACAGGAGGCGTGCAGCATTGGGTGGTTCAAAAGATCATCCAACTGCGGGCAACGCGCGTCTCCGTTGGTAACGTTTCTTCGAGTGGGGAAGAGATTCTTTTTCGGGAAAAAACGTAAAGCCGTTGCCTGCGGTTCGCGAAAGCGACTTAAGGCCGTGCACTTCGGTGAACACGGCGATCGGAAATCCACAAGACGACCGATCTTGAACCCGGTGAGAACGTCGGCGTTAGCCCGCCTAACTGCCCGCAAGGTAGACGGAGGAACCGGTTTTGAGTAGCGAACCGCAACAGATGACCCGCCACATCTTTAAAAAGGCAGTCGCGCTGAATACGTCGTAGGCCCCAAGCCGCGAACGTGGATCAGCCGGGAACCGCAGCCCACAGGCGGCGATAATCCGGCCAAAGGTCAGCACTGAAGGGTGTAGTCTCAACCCTTCTTTCACTTTCCGGCTAGGCCCTTAGCTCAATGGTCAGAGCAGCGGGCTCATAATCCGTTGGCTGTGGGTTCGAATCCCACAGGGCCCAGCTCGTTTTCTTTTCGCCCTCATCGTCTAGTGGTTAGGACACGCGGCTTTCCTCTGCGTAGCCGGGGTTCGATCCCTCGTGAGGGCGCCAACTTTGCCGTCATGGTCCAATGGTCAAGACACCTCCCTGTCACGGAGAAGACCCGGGTTCAATTCCCGGT
>Ga0255117_1000056_pt1 | contig 33807 bp, 35 predicted proteins | sample Law_Atlam_RepA_8_2_FD_188583 | JGI IMG/M metagenome (GOLD analysis project Ga0255117, IMG submission 188583) | Freshwater microbial communities from St. Lawrence River, New York, United States - Law_Atlam_RepA_8h | ecosystem: Environmental > Aquatic > Freshwater > River | place: USA: New York...
CACTTTGCCGTTTCAGTTTTAGAACGCTGCGCCAGTGCATCAGGTGATCCTGGTGAAGTTTCAAAACCCAGCGCAGAGAATCTGTCAAGGATGGCTTTGTCGTTGGCGGCAGCGTTCAAAGCAGCATTGAGTTTTTGAATCATGTCGGCCGGTGTGCCGGCTGGTGCAAACATGGCGAAGTAAGCAATCAGTTCATAGTCTTTCAAGCCGAGTGCTTCGTTCACTGTGGGCAGCTCAGGTATGGCTTTGGAGCGCTGCGTAGATGTCACGGCCAAACCGCGAATTTTGCCGCCCTTCACTTGAGGCAACATGACCGCAAAGTCAGCGGTAAACATATTGACCTGACCACCAATGAGGTCGGTCATGGCGGCGGGGCCGCTCTTGTAGGGCACGTGCGTCATTTGAATGCCGGCCATGCTGGCCAACATCTCAGAGGAAACCAATTGAGATGTGCTGGCACTGGCAAAGGTCACTGCTGTCGGCTTTGCTTTTGCCATGTCGACAAACTCTTTCAAATTCTTAGCAGGCACGTCGTTGTTCACAGCCACAATGAGAGGCACCGAACCCATGTAACCAATGGGCGCAAAGGCGGTATCTTGGTCGTAGGGCAATTTTTTCATCAGGCTTTTGAGCGCCGCATTGGTGCTGTTAGTGCCAATCAGAATGGTGTAGCCATCAGGTGCTGATTTGGCCACTGCATCAGCGCCCAACATACCGTTCACGCCGGCTTTGTTTTCGACCACAATGGTTTGACCCAAAACCTCTGACATTTTTTGTGCAAAGGCTCTGCCAATTTGATCTGTGGCACTGCCGGCAGCAAAGGGTACGATGGCCTTGATGGGTTTATTGGGATAGGCCTGCGCTTGGGCTTGGGTTGCAGACATTGCAAGGCCAAAACCCAACAACACACTGAGCAAACTCTTTTTCAAACCAGTCATACGGATATTTTTCATGGTATCTCCAAGGTATAAAAACAATTTTATTCAATCTCAAGACTAAGAAGTTTGGCACTCAGACATTTTCCGTGTGCATCAAGGGCCAAGGAACGCGTCACGCCGCCACCCAAAGCATTGTGCATCACAAAATTAAGCGCGCCAAGTTGTGGCAAGCTGTAACGGAACACAGGTCCCTTGGCATTGCCCTCAAAATGCGCCAGCAATCGCTCGGGGGTAAGCCATCTTTCAAGCAACTCAAAATTCTGCCGATCGTAGGCAATGACCGATATCGTCGATCGGTCGCCCTTGTCACCCGTTCGGGTGTGTGCAATGTCTCTTAACAACATATCAGGCAAACTCCTCAGAGCCGCCTAGCAGCACGGTTTGAGTTTGAACAGCGCTTCGAGGCATGAGCATCGATGCAACAGCAATCACTTCACGCACTGATTTGCTAGCACCACCGCCAGAAGCAGGGCCGTTGGTGTACAAAGCCTCTACCTCGTTGGCCACATGCAGCGCTTGTGCCTGTGTGTTCACTCGAACGGCAATTCTGGCGCGCACTTCTGCAGGCTCATAGCTTGGCTGCGTGTCCCCCAAGATGGCGTTCACGCCGATCAGGTCATAGCGCGCCTCAAAATGACCATACCCTGCATCGGCCAGTCGAGCCTTCACAACATCAAGCGCCAACTGCCCTCTGTCTTTTGCGCCAGGACCGGCATAAGACATTTGCCCTTCCCCTACAAATCCATCGCGATACCCTAGGGTCACTTTGAGGGTGTCGGGCCGAGTGGTTCCGCTGGCCCCCACAGCTTGTACTCTGTCTGCACCCACTTGCTCAAGTTGAACTTGAGAAAAATCGGCCACCACGTCGGGCTGAAGGTATTGCGTTGGATCCTCAATTTCATAAAGCAATTGTTCTGTGCAAGTTTGCACCGTGACACAACCGCCGTCATCTGCCAATTTGGTAATGATCACATCGCCACTTGCGCCAACCTCTGCCAAGGGATAGCCCAATTGAGCCAAATTGGGCACATCTTTGTAACCAGGGTCGGCAAAATAGCCTCCCGTAATTTGCGCGGCGCATTCAAGCAGATGGCCCACCATCACCCCTTTGCCCAGCAGCGGCCAATCATCGGCACGCCATTGAAAATGATGCATGAGAGGCGCTAAAAATAAAGCGGGGTCGGCCACACGGCCACTGATGATCACGTGGGCATCGGATTGCAAAGCTGGCAACAGAGCCTCTGCGCCCAGATAGGCATTGGCAGAAACCAACAAGGCTTGAATGTCAGCCACAGTTTGCGAGGTGTCCATCAAGGGCGCTGAGAGATATTCCGCCTGCAAAGTAGCAAGCACATCATCGCCCAACACCACAGCCACCTTCAGATGATGAAGCCCCAGCGCTTTGGCAAGGGCCAACACTTCTTTGCCTGCCTGCAACGGATTGGCAGCTCCCATGTTGGTAATGATGCGCGTGCCATGCGCCATACAAGCTGGCAATACAGCTTTCATGCGCGCCGAGAGCAAGGGGTCAAAACCTCGCATGGGGTTTTGAATTTTTTCTAACTGTGCAAGCGCAATGGTTCGCTCGGCCAAACACTCAAAGACCAAATAATCGAGCTGGCCTTTTTCGGCCAAGGCAAGTGCGGGTGGTATACGGTCGCCCGCATACCCTGCGCCCGCACCTATTCGCAGCGCTTTTTGAGCCATGGCTTAAGAGTCTGCTTGTACCTTGGCATCCTTCACAACCTTGGCCCACTTTTGCGTTTCATTGCGAATGAACTCGGCAAAGCGCTCAGGCGAACCGCCGCCGTCTTCTGCACCATATTGTTCAAATTTTTCGATCACATCGGGCATGGCCATGACTTTGTTCATGTCTTCATTGATGCGTTTTACAAAGGATGGATTCATGCGGCCAGGGCCGACCAAGCCGTACCAGGTGGTGGCGTCAAAACCTGGAAAGCCTTGCTCGTCCATGGTGGGCACATTGGGGTGGCCTTTGGCGCGTTTGGTGCGCGTTTGTGCCAGCGCAATGGCTTTGCCACTTTTCACATGCGGTGTCGCAGAGGTCATGGTTTCAAAACAATATTGAACTTGGCCACCTATCAAGTCTGTGAGCGCGGGGCCAGAGCCTTTGTAGGGCACATGCAATGCATCGATGCCTGCGCGCAGCTTGAACATTTCCAGCGCCAAGTGCTGCGCCGATCCACCGCCTGCTGAAGCAAAGCTGATGCGACCCGGGTTTTGTTTGCACAAGGCAATTAAATCTTTCACATTTTTAGCCGGCTGCGATTCATTGCAAATAAGCAAATTGGGCGTCACACCCACCAAGCCAATGGGCGAAAAATCGCGCTCTACGTTGTAACCCAACTTTGGCTGCAAGCTCACCGCCAAAGCATGGCTGTTGATATGCGCCATGAGCAAGGTGTTGCCATCTGCAGGTTGCTTGGCGACAAAGTCGGCGGCGATCACACCAGCAGCGCCTGCCTTGTTGTCAATGACGATGGTGACGTTCCACATGGCTTGAAGTTTTTGGGCCAATACACGGGCCAATGCGTCGGTACCACCTCCAGGCGGGAACCCCACCACAATGCGAATCGGGCCCGAGGGCAAAGTTTGAGCTTTGATCATGGGCGCGGCCAGCAAAGTTGCTGATGCGGCCGTGGCTTGGAGGAGGGTTCTGCGTTTCATGAGGATGTCCTTCAATTGTGAATGAGGGCTGGAACAGGATTGGCTGAAAAGTAATCCATAGCGGCTTGAACACCAGAGCCGTTCAATTGAACGCCACTCAACTTCAAGCCCATCTCGCATGCAGAAAGTGCTGCAATCAAGGTCAAGTCATTGCAATCGCCCAAGTGACCAATGCGGAACATCTTGCCTTTGACTTTGCCCAGTCCGGTTCCCAATGAACAATCAAATCGTTCATAAATGATTTTGCGCACTGCGTCTGCATCAATGCCATCGGGCGTCATGACACCGGTCAAGATGGGTGAGTACAAAGCAGGGTCGGCACATTGAATGGGCAAGCCCCATGCACGCACCCCTGCGCGAACGCCCTCACCCCAACGCACATGGCGCTTGAAAACCACGTCCAAGCCCTGCCCTAAAATCATGTCGCAAGCTTCACTCAAGCCATACATCAAATTGGTATTGGGGGTGTATGGGTAGTAGCCCGATTTATTGATCTCCAGCATCTCATCCCAAGCCCAAAAAGATTTGGGCAGCGTCGATTTTTTGCTGGCTTCAATGGCCTTCGGTGACAGCGCGTTAAAACTCATGCCAGGCGGCAGCATCAAGCCCTTTTGCGAGCCACTGACCGTGACATCAACACCCCACTCGTCATGACGGTAGTCGGCAGAAGCCAAGCCTGAAATGGTATCGACCATGAGCAGGGCAGGATGTTTGGCGTTGTCAATGGCACGGCGCACAGCCGCAATGTCACTGGTCACACCCGTAGAAGTTTCGTTGTGCACCACACACACCGCCTTGATGCTGTGCGAAGTGTCTTGCTTCAAGCGCTCCTCAATTTTGTGTGCGTCCACACCTTGACGCCAACCCTCTGCGCCAGGCAACCCCAACAACTCTGCTTTGACTCCCAAACGGGCGGCCAACTTAAACCACAGTGAAGCAAAGTGACCTGTCTCATACATGAGCACATGATCGCCGGCACTCAATGTATTGACCAAGGCGGCCTCCCACGCACCCGTGCCAGAGGCTGGGTAAATCATGACGGGGTGCTGGGTCTTGAAAATAGCCTTCATGTTGGCCATCAATTTCAGGCCCAATACGCCAAATTCTGGGCCGCGATGGTCAATGGTGGGCAAGCTCATGGCACGCAAAATTCGGTCGGGAACCGGTGAAGGACCCGGAATTTGCAAGAAGTGACGACCTGTTGGATGAAAATCAAGCTGAAGCATTTAAAAGCATTCCTAAGAACTAATTTGAATTTAACGAGAGAATAGCGGCAAATCCGATATCCATGATGTGGAAAAACCCCTAGCTCTTGTTGAATCAGCCCCCTATGAACACAACTACTGCCACTCTCCCAGACTCAGCCAGCCACACTTACGAACAAGTTGCCACTGCCAGCAACGAAGTAGCGGGCCTTCTGGCCAAGCGCTTGAAAACTGAAACGCAAGGCGAAGTGCTTTTTTCTGCCGCCGACCGCGGCCGCTACGCTACCGATGCCTCCATTTATCAAGTGACCCCGCTGGGTGTGTTTGTGCCCAAACATGCCGAGGAAGTGGCTACCGCCATGGCCATTTGCCGAGACTTGAAGGTGCCCATCGTGCCAAGAGGCGGCGGAACCAGCCAATGTGGTCAAACCACCGGCGTGGGTTTGGTCATCGATCACAGCAAATATGTTCGAAATATCCTCAACCTAGACCTCCAAGCAGGCACGGTAGAAGTTCAGCCTGGTATCGCCCTTGACGCACTCAATGCTTCTTTGAAAAAACATGGCGTGTGGTTTCCAGTTGACGTTTCAACCAGTGCGCAAGCCACTTTGGGCGGCATGGCGGGCAACAACTCATGCGGCAGCCGGTCCATTGCCTACGGCAATATGGTGCACAACGTCTTGGGTGCCAAAGCATGGCTCAGCAATGGCGAGTTGCTTGAATTTTCTCAATTTGAAAACAGCTCTGGGCGTGCAAGGCAAATTGGTGAATTCGTCAAACAACTGGCGGTTCAGCATCAGGCAGAGCTTCAAAGCCATTGGCCCAAAGTTTTAAGGCGCGTGGCAGGCTACAACTTGGATATTTTTGACAACCAGAATGTGCGGCCTTACACCCCGGACGGCAAGGTCAATCTGTCGCATTTGTTGGTGGGCAGTGAAGGCACCTTGGCCATGACCCAATCACTGACCTTGAAGCTCAGTGAACTTCCAACATCCAAGGTATTAGGCGTTGTGAACTTCAACAGCTTTTACAAAGCCATGGACTCTGCACAGCACATCGCCAAGCTGGGCAGCGGCACACTGACAGCAGTGGAATTGGTCGATCGAACCATGATAGAGCTGTCTTTGAAAATTCCGGCCTTCGCACCAACAATTCGCACTGCCGTCATTGGCGATCCCGAAGCTATTTTGTTGGTTGAATTTGCAGGTTCAGACAAAGAAAAGCTCAAGCTTGAGTTGAAACAATTGGTGGCACTCATGGGCGACATGGGCTTGCCCAACAGCGTGGTGGAAATGGTTGACGATGCACCGCAGAAAAACTTGTGGGAAGTGCGCAAAGCAGGCCTGAACATCATGATGAGCTTGAAGGGCGATGGCAAACCCGTCAGCTTCATTGAAGACTGTGCAGTGCCCTTAGAGCACTTGGCAGAGTACACCGATGCTTTGACGCAAGTCTTTCAAAAGCACGGTACAAAGGGCACTTGGTATGCTCATGCATCCGTAGGCACTTTGCATGTACGGCCTATCTTAGACATGCGCCGTGATGGCCCGCAAAAGATGCGCGCCATTGCCGAGGAAGCCAGCGAACTCGTGCGCAAGTACAAAGGCGCCTACAGCGGTGAACACGGCGATGGCCTGTGCCGCGGTGAATGGATTGGGTGGCAGTTTGGCCCGGCTATTCAACAAGCATTTGGCCAAATCAAACAGCACCTCGATCCGCTCAACTTGCTGAGCCCCAACCGCATGGTGAACCCGCCCAAAATGGACGACACCTCGCTCATGCGCTTTGGCAACAATTACAAAATCATTCCCATTCAAACCGCTTTGGATTGGAGTGCATGGAACGTTCACAACGACGCCGCCACAGAACAAACCACCCCGTCCGGTACAGGTCAAGACCCAGCGCAAGGTTTGGCCAAGGCGGTTGAAATGTGCAACAACAATGGCACTTGCAGAAAATTTGATGCGGGCACCATGTGCCCCAGTTTCAGAGTCACTCGCGATGAAGTACATGCCACGCGCGGCAGAGCCAATACGCTGCGATTGGCATTGAGTGGGCAACTGCAAGGCGGTCTGGAAAGCCCTGAGGTGAAGGAAGCAATGGACTTGTGTGTGGGTTGTAAAGGTTGCAAGCGTGACTGCCCTACCGGCGTTGACATGGCGCGCATGAAAATTGAAGTGCAACATCATTACAACGAAAAGCATGGTTTGCAGTTGAAAGATACGTTGATATCCAACTTGCCACGCTATGCGCACATTGCATCGCAGTGGCCTGGTCTCATGAACCTTCGTAACCAATCGCCATTGTTGGCCAAGTTGGCAGAGTCTCTAACGGGCCTGTCAGCAGAGCGCTCATGGCCAGAATGGAAAAAAGACCATTTCTTCAACGGCCCTCGTGTTGGCGTTTCGGCAGAAGAAGTTTTAAAGGCCAGCAAGCCTGTTGTTTTGTTTGTTGACACCTTCAATGGCTACTTCGAATCTGAAAACGCTTGGGCCGCCCACGATGTTTTGTCAGCGGCAGGTTATCAAGTTCACATTGCCAGTCGCACCAAGCAAGACACACCTGGCCAGCACCTTTGCTGCGGCCGCACCTATTTGGCCAGCGGGCAAGTGAGCAAGGCCAAAGAACATGCCAAAGCTTTGCTAGAAGCATTGCTCCCCTTTGCACAAAAAGGCATTGCCATTGTGGGTTTAGAGCCATCGTGCCTTTTAACCCTCAGAGACGAGTCCTTGGTCATGGGCTTGGGTGCGATGGCTGACGCAGTGGCAACACATGCTGTGTTGTTTGAAGAATTTTTAGCAGCAGAAAATAAAGCTGGCAAACTTGATTTACTCAAGGCCAAATTGGGACCTGCTCAACAACCAATTTTGGTGCACGGTCACTGCCACCAGAAAGCATTTGGTTTGATGCCCTCAGTCACGCAAGTGATTCAACTCATTCCACAAGCCAAAGTGGATTTGATTGAAAGCAGCTGCTGCGGTATGGCCGGTTCTTTTGGCTATGAAGCATCGCATTTGGAAGTTTCTAAACAAATGGCAGAGGCTAACTTATTGCCTAGCATTAGAAACAACAAAGATGCTTGTGTGGTGGCCGATGGCACAAGTTGCAGGCATCAAATCATGGATGGCACTGAAAGAAATGCCATTCATGTTGCGTTGTTATTGGCCCAACATCTACAGAACTAACATTGGCCCGTTATTCACTGTCAAAAGTGAGCGGGCCAAGACTGCAATTTAATTTTTAAGGCAAGACATTGCACAAACAATGCGCTGCAGCGCCAAAGGGCTGTTTCTTTTCAATGACCGTTTGCAACCAAGCTAGGTCTTGACCCAAGGTATTCAACAACAAAGCATCAGACCCAGAATGCCCTGACATCACACTCCAAGTTGGTATGACCATGGCATCACCCGCCAACCATCCAAACTGGCCAAAGAATTTTTGAGCAAATCTTTCGAAGGGTGAAGTTTTGGGCCCTACATATTTAATAGGAAGCTCTTTGTCACTGCTTTTGGCACCCTCAAGTTCAGAGACCCGCGCTCTGGCCTCCTGCACTGCATCTGAAAAACTACCAAGCCTGTCAATCAGTTTGTGCTCAACCGCTTGAGCACCTGTCCAAATTCTGCCCTGTGCTAGGTCATCCACCTTGGCCAGTTCGAGATTGCGAGTTTGCGAAACCTTGCCAATGAAATCTGCATAAATGTGTTCAATGCTAGATTGCACCAACAATTGCATGCGAGGGTCTAGCGCCTTTCTGGGATCGTAAGCACCAGCAAGCCAACTGGTTTGGTACCCACCCGTGTTCACGCCTATTTTGCTCATCAACCCCTCGCCAGTAGGCAACATGGCAAACACACCAATTGACCCCGAAATGGTGGCGGGGTCGGCAATGATTACATCGGACGCCATAGAAATCCAATAACCACCCGATGCAGCCAAGTTGCCCATGGAAACTACAACAGGCTTGCCTTTGTCTTTGGCAATTTGCAGCTGATCACGAATGAGCTCAGAGCCCAACACACTACCGCCCGGTGAGTTGACTCTGAGCACAATGGCTTTGACATCTTTGTCCTCGGTGGCTTTTCGAATGCGCTCAGAGGTGGAGATGCCACCAATTTTGCCGGCAGGTGCGCGGCCATCGCCTATTTCGCCTTCGGCCACCACGATGGCAATGTGATCTCCCTTGACCTTCTTAACTTCTGAGACGAGGTAATCTTTCCAGCCAACCTGGCGGAAAGATTGAATGTCTTCGTCTTTGCCAACTTCTTTAATTAGCGTTTCACGCAATGACTCAAAAGATTGCAGGCCGTCTAGCCACTTCCAATCTAGGGCCAATTGGGCTGCATTGCCTTTCACTTTGACTAACGCTTCAGGCAACTTGCCGATGTTTTGATTGATGCTGTCTGCAGGTAAATTGCGGGCCTTTTCTACGCCATCTGTGTACAAAGCCCATAAGGCATCGTAGACGTGTGCTTCTGCCTTTAAGGCTTGCTCAGAGGGTGCGTTCAAAACGAAAGGCTCACCTGCAGACTTGAATTGACCAACGCGAATGAGATTGGCTTTGATACCCAGTTTGTCTAAGGCGTCTTTGTAGTAATTTCGGTTTCTTCCCAAGCCCTCAATTAACACGCCACCCATAGGGTGAGACAAAACTTGATTGGCATGCGCCGCCAAATAATATTGGCGTTGGTCATAAAAGCTAGACCAAGCCACCACTTGCTTGCCAGACGCTTTGAATTTTTCAATGGCGCTGGCAGCCTCACGCAAAGAAACCAAGCCACCCCCCTGAAAATCGTCTAACTTCAAAAGCACTTTGTCAATGTGCTTGTCTTTGGCGGCCAGCTCCAGCGTCATCACCACATCGCGCAAACGAACAGTCTGTGTGGCGTTGCCCTGAAGTTCGCCAATGAACTTGTCCTTTAAGCCGCCTGGAGACTCCTCAACCAGTGCGCCATTCAAGTCCATGACCAAAACTGTGTGATCGTCTAGACTAACTTTGTCTGAATAAAAAACAAACCAACCGATACCCACCCCATACAGAGCAACACCCAATACAAGCGCAACTCGAAAGCCATTGATCATCCAGTCGGACACTTTGAGAATGCCACGATGGATCAGCTTGTAAAGGTTTTTGATTTTTATAAATACGGAATTCATAGTGTTCTATTTTCCTTATCAAGGAATTTATTTTTCAAAACTTCTCGTTCTTTTTCATACTGATCGTAATTGGGCAATGCCGAGGGTTTCTGTGGAGTGCCCGTTGTCTTGGCTTTTTCATTGCCTCGAACACCCTCGTAAATAGATTGATGACTCACGAAGCCACACGCAGGCAATAACCCGAGGGGGAGTAAGACAAGTGAGAAGAGGAATTTTTGATACATCAGTATTTCGTGCGCTTGTATGATGGCAGTGATATTAATGCAGCTCGGCCTATCTTGGCTTCTAAAATTATCGTCCATTCACGTTTTTGAAATTGGAAATCTCCACATGACCACAGTACAAATTTTGGGTTTTTGGTGGGCCTGGCCCGCCGCCCTTCTGGCATACATCCTCTTTCGCGCTTGGTACGACAACTGGAGCGGCCCACTCACTGCAGAAGAAATAGAGCATTTCATGAACATCACTGCCGATTTACCAGGGCCCCACCATACAGACCGCACTGTATTGCGAGAGTTTTTGGAAGCTGACGACGGCAAAGAATTTGTCATGTGCAACCTTATCAAGCTATTTCCCCACCCAGTTGCCCACCCGTTCACAGGAGTTCCTACACCGGCACAAGACTTGTTGCAGGCCTATGTCAAACAATTTGTTGGGGTTTTGCTTTCTGGCGGTGGACACCCCGTGTTAGCTGGGCGCAAAGTGGCGGGCTACATTGACGCTTGGAATGCACCACCAGATCCGGGTTGGTCTATTGCAGGCATGATGAGATACCGCAGTCGGCGCGACATGATGAAACTTGCTACAAATGGCAGATTTCTAAAGGCACATCCCTTTAAGCATGCCGCTGTGCAGCAAACATATTCTTTTCCGACCCAAGTGGTGGCTGAAATGGTGCTGCGTCCCAGAAGTGCTGTGGGCTTAGGCCTAGCCTTGGCAGCTTCGCTGGTGCACCTTGGCTCCATCCTATTTAGCTAAGCTGGGCGCCAGGAAAGACCATGAGAATTGTGATTCGCGAAGATGACCTGACTGGCATTGAGTCTCAATCTATTGTGCGAGAACACATGGCTGGCATGCTTGAAAACACGCCCATTGAAAGCGTTCATGCTTTACCGTTAGACAAGCTTCGACAAGCCCATGTTACTTTTTGGACCGCTTGGGTGGGTGTCGAGCTTTGTGGGTGTGGCGCTCTGCAAACGCTGGATCAATATCACGCAGAAGTCAAATCAATGAGAACCAGAGAAAAATTCTTGCGTCAAGGCGTTGGTCAAGCCGTCCTATCTCACATCGTCACAGTAGCTTGCGCCAGAGGTTTAAAACGATTGAGCCTAGAAACAGGATCTGCGGAATCATTTGCAGCAGCTCGATCCATGTATTTGAGAAACGGGTTTGAAATCTGCAGCCCATTTGGCGACTATAAGCTTGACCCACACAGCGTGTTCATGACCAAGCTCCTTAAGTAATGCGCTCAAAGCCCCTTACAAAAAACTCGCCTTAGGGGGAGTATGTCGCCCACAAAACACATACAGCTCAATTTTGTTGGACTATTGAATGTTCTGGCTATAAGATATTGCTTTTAAAAAAATACAAAGTTCACTGTCTAATTTATTGGACAAAAACTACTGAAAAGTAGTTTTATTTTTGAAAGTTGCTGTTAATGACCACTGTTAAAAAAATTATTGATCAAAAATCAAAAACCATCTTCTCTGTTAGGACAACCGACCCCGTAGAAGACGTCTTGAAAATTATGCGCGATTTCCGCGTCAGAGCCGTATTGGTCATTGATGACGGCGAGTTGAAGGGCATCGTTTCACAGGGCGATTGTGCAATCAAAGTATTGTTACCGCACAATAAGGCCTCAGAAGTGGCCGTCTCAACAATCATGACGCCAAATCCTCTGACTGTGAAACTCTCGAACACATTAGACGAGTGCATGGCAATTATGGTTCACAAGCACATTAGACACTTACCCGTTCTTGAAGGGAACAAAGTAGTTGGCGTTGTATCGGTGGGCGACATGGTTAAAAATATCATTGAACTTCAAGGCAATCAGATCAAGTTTCTTGAAACCTACATCAAAGGTCATGGTGCTTGAACCTTTTAACGCGAATTACTAAGCTTGCTCATCGTTATCTTTTGTAAACTTCTTGCCATATTGAATGATGAGAACAGAAATTGCAAGCAGCAATACGGCACAGCCTTCATAAATCAGATCAACGGTACTAATGCCTTTACCCTGAAGAATAATCAGTCGGCAAAGTGCAGTGATCGCAATGAAAATGGGCAAGGTAATTGGAATTTTTCTGTATTGATAGAACGCGGCTACCATGCCCAAAACCTCTGCGTAAATGAACATCAAAAGCAGGTCAGTTAAAGCAATTTTTCCATTTTGAATCACGGTGTACATTTCTACACCAACGCTAAAAATTGTAAACAGTGCAATGAAAAATAAAATACATTTTTCTGCAGCGATGATCAAGGTATAAACATTCATTAACGGCTCTCCTAAGATGTAATTTGGTAGCGCACAACAAATTTGTTCGTAAACTTTGATCACTCTAACTAAAGTAGGTTGCAACACCAACTTTATTTTATAGAGGCTCCGTAAACTTCATTCATAAGTTCTAAAAATAGCCCGCTGAACCGCAGTTAATTTATGATCGAGGCATGCGTAGCCATAGTTCCTCGACTTCTACCAACAAATTGCCCAAGCTTTTACCCTTGGCGATTTCTGCTTTGATCACATTGGCTCCCCTCATTTACTTGGCCAATCATTCGTTCAAGTTAGACAGCAAGAACCCCCTCCATCAAGTCGTTGAAATGCGCTTGCTTGAGGACTTGATTAAACCGATTCCGCTGCCCAAACAAGGCCAACAACAAGTTGTTCCAAGTGCTGTCTTATTTCCAAGTTCCGTCATTGAACCGCTTCAAAATACCAAAATTGAAGGTTCAATTTCCCAGCCAATTTTGCTTCCAGAAGTTGTTGAACCAAAAACATTGAATTTGAATGTGCCTTTTAAGGCTCGAGATTCAACAATTAAATCAGGCCCCTCACCTGTAAAGCAACTGATTGAGGACGAATCAGCCAAAGCGGCTAACAGGCAAACCGAGAAGTTTGCCAATGATGTCAAAAATTCAGCAAAGCCTGACTGCTTAAAAAATGATTACGGCTTAGGTTTGCTCAATGTGCTGCCATTGATTTATGACATCGCAAAGGACAGATGTCATTAAGCCGACAATCATCAATCCAGTTTGATGCCTAATTTTTTAACAATGTTGCCGTATTTGCCTGCTTCAATTTTAACTAAATTAGCAAATTGTTCAGTCGTATTGTGAACAGCATCCGCTCCGTTTTTTTCCATTGCAGCCTTAAAGTCAGGGGTTGCAACAATTGCAAAAATTTCTTTGTTCAGACGATCAATGATGGGTTTTGGAGTTCCAGCTGGCGCAAAAAGACCCAACCAAAGTGCGGCCTCAAATCCTGGGTAGCCAAGCTCGGCTACTGTAGGCACATTTGGAAGCGCTGGAGAGCGCTTGGCAGTTCCAACTGCCAACGCGCGAACTTTATCTGTTTTGGCGTTCTGCAGCAGTGCTGGCATGGATCCAAAAAGAACTTGTACTTGATTTGAAACAACTGCAAAGTCGGCCTCGGCATTCCCTTTGTAGGGAATGTGAGTCGTATTGATACCGGCCGCATCATTGAGCATTTCCATCGCAAGCTGTGTCGTTGAGCCATTGCCAGCAGAGGAGTAGTTCAACTTACCAGGCTGATTTTTAGCCAGTGCCACTAATTCTGCCAATGTGTTTGCTCGGAGATCGGGGTTGACTACAAGTAGGTAGGGCGTTACGGCAACCAAAGAAATCGGTGCAAAGTTTTTGATGGGATCGTAACCAAGCTTTGAATAAGCAGAGGGGGCAACAGCCATGGTACTTGTCGTGCCCAGAGTGAGGGTGTAGCCATCAGGCGCTGCTTTGGAAGCGATGTCAGTGCCAATCGTGCCACCAGCCCCGCCTCTATTTTCAACCACAATCGATTGGCCTAAACGCTCACTTAATCTTTGAGCAACGAGACGTCCAATAATGTCTGTTGAACCACCAGCCGGAAATGCAACGATAAGACGTATTGGCTTATCGGGGTAATTGGCTTGTGAATTTGCTAGCAGCGGAAAACTGATGGCAATTGTTGTCAAGAACAGAGATAAAAACTTGCCTGTAGAGTTTTTCATTGTTAGATCTCCTTGTTTATTTTGACCGTGTCAAAAATTCGCAGCTACATCAGCATTTGATGCAACATAATATATTTAAATCAGATTTCTTGCTACAACTTTGAAAGCCATAAAGCAGCCCCTGATTAAGAACCTTCGTTAAGCTCAGACTCATCTGAAAGCGTTATGAAACACAAATTTGCCATCATCGGTTTAGGTATCATGGGCCGACGCATGCTTGAAAACGTTCTGCGACACCCTGACTTTGAAGTGTGCGGTCTCTGGGATCCTTCGACTGACGCTGTTGCCAAAACACGCTTGATTTCGCCAAGCACACCCATTGCACAAAGTGCCAAAGCTGCCATGCACGAAGCGCATGTGGTGTACTTGGCTTGTCCTCCAGGGCCACGAAAAACCTATGCGCTAGAGGCAGCTGCAAATGGTCAGGGCGTCTTCATGGAGAAGCCCTTGGGCACTGACAACGCGCAAAGTCGAGACCTCCTCACGCAATTGGCCAAGGCTCGTTTGCCCAGCGTCGTGAATTTCACGCAAGCCGCCTCACGTGGCTTTGAAGAATTGTCTCGTTCTATTCATGCTGGGGACGCAGGTAAGCTACTTGGAATCGACATCGTTGTGAATTATCCCGCCTGGCCCCGCGCATGGCAAAAGGATGCCGATTGGCTGCGCTTTCGACATGAAGGCGGCTACACCCGAGAGGTTATCTCGCACTTTTTGTTTTTAGCTGGACGCTTTCTGGGCCCATTGACCCTGCAGCATGCCTTGCCGCGCTACCCACAAGACCCCGCCTTGTGTGAGTTAGACATGCTGGCTCGGCTTACAACAGCAGCGGGGCTGCCTGTGACCGTCATGGCCACCACCGGGGGAATGCAACCCGATCGGCAAGAAGTGACTGTGCGCGGCAGCCGCATGAGCTATCAGTTCAGAGAGTTCTACCAACTTTGGCGCTCAGACGGCAGCGCATGGCAAGAAGCGGTTGACTGGTCTCAAGAAGACCCCCGCAGCAGCGCCTTGCAACGCCAGCTGAGCGAAGTGAGCCGCTGGCTAAGAGGCCAGCCGCACAAGCTTGCTACTGCCCAAGAAGCATTGGCCGTACAAGAGCTTGTAGAGGCCATGCTTGTGGGGCAAACGAAAATTTGAACTTCCCCATAAGATCAATGTTTCAGCAGTAACTAAAACTTTAGACCCAATGGTTTTAAAAGTTACCAGACCGGTTGTGGTGTTGCCTTTGGTTGGCGTCAACCGAGCGTTTGCGGAAGGTCCGTCAATTTGTGTGGCACAACCCGAAAGCATGATTAAAGAGCATGCGATGTTTATCTTATTCATACCGAAGTCTCAGGATTGAAGCTTAATTTGTCACATCAATTGGTACTGAAGCGGGTTGCGGCTTGAGTGGTGTTACTTAACCAAATCGAACAGGCCCTTGGCTTGAGCATGGCAGAAGGGTGGTTCATATGTACCATGGTAGTTGCCGTAGTAGGTGGCTGCGTTAGCAGCCGTTACGGGACCGTAGGTGGCCGAAATAAATTTGTCTACATCCACCGAAGTCACGTTTTTCAGACCTTTGTTGTCAAAAGCTTTTTTCATGACGTCTTGGTGAATGGCAGGGGGAACGGTGGGATCGCCACTGCCGCCACACAGCAAGACCTGCGACTTGGGTGTCCAGTCTAGCAAATCGTTCTTTTGGGCAGCCAGAAAAGTTGGGTTTTTGTCATTGGTCTGAATGTCGCTGGCGAAGGTCGACTGGAACAGGGCGTCGCGGGCTTGGTTAGGCGTTTCGCCGTTGATACCTGGCAATTTGCCGCTGGTCACCAGGGTGGTGTAGTTCAGAGTGGGACTTGGCAACAAAGACTCAATGTAGTCGGAGTACGGTGACTTGAATGCTGCTTTGACGTCGCTGTACAAGTTGCCATAAATCTTTTGCCAAGAGGTGACAATAAATGGCACAAAGAATTGGTAACCCGCAATTGCCTCGGTGAGCTTCATAGAACCCGATAGGTTATAAGGTCCAGCCAAGTGCGCGCCTGCTACCACGTTGATCTCAGAAGACAAGCTTTTTTCAATCGCACGGTGCGCTGCCATGGAGGCATGACCACCTTGAGAGTAGCCGGTTAGCATGACCTTGCCATTGAGGCTAGCCCCTTGTGAAGCCACGGCATTGCGAGCAGCGCGAATCGAGTCGATGACGGAGGTGGCTTCAGAGTCTGCATGCAAATAGGGGTGGTAACTGTAACTGGATTTGGCATAACCCAGGTAGTCGGTGGCCACCACAGCATAGCCTTGGCTGGCGTACATGGCTGCTAGCAAAAAGGTTTCTCCGTCTGCAGGATTAGCCAAAGTACGTGGTTTTTGTACGTCGGTGCCTTTGGCATAAGCCACCAAAGGAGCTGCAGCATTACAGTCGGAACCCGAGGGCAGCAATAAAACGCCTGAGGCGCTTGATCTTTCACCTGTAACGCCAGGGGTCACGTAGTGAAGGGAAATTACCTTGACATCACATTTGGCTTTGCCACTCAAGCCCACTAACGGACCACCGTCAAATTGAGCTTTGGAGAGAGTGGCCAACAAAGCAGGGCTTTCTATCAAGGCTCCGTGTGGTGAGTCACTGCCGCCACACGCGGCGAGCAGAGCTACGCCTAAAATGGAAATACTGAATTTTAATGTTTTCATAATTTGTCCCCTGAAAAAAAATTTCTCTACGCGAGCGTAAAAAATGCGCAAGTCAGAATAGCACTAAATTCATTTGCCATCAATACGGGTACGGGTTCACGCTGCCCCGTCATCCTGTGAAACCCAAACTTTATTCAAAAGTTCTCGTAATCTAATTATTTATTCCTTCAACAATCTACAACAAATCCAGCAGCAAGCCTTGAACCTTCTGGCAATGATGCTGCAAATATGAACGATAGACTCGATTTCATGTTGCTGCCAAAAAACTGCGGAATGGGTTTGCTCTTGTACGCTAAGCTTCATTGCGGCAAAGCGCACTGTACTGGTTTACCGCCCAGTTGATTGACCAACACTTGTGGGGCGATGCAGACCAAAAATCCGCGTCTCCCACCATTGATCCAAACTTGAGTCAATTCTAAAATACTGGACTCTACATACACTGGCATTTGCTTTCTTAAACCGAAGGGCGATGTGCCGCCCACCAGATAACCTGAGTTTTTTTGTGCCACTTCGGGTTTGCAGGGTTCAACCGTTTTGCAGCCTATTTGACGCGCCAAATTTTTGGTAGAAGTCTTGCAGTTGCCGTGCATCAACACCACCAAACCTTTGCCTTGCTCGTTTTGCATCACCAGAGTTTTAATCACATGATGCTCGGGTATACCCAGTTGCTTGGACGATTCGGCCGTCCCGCCATGTTCAACGTAGTCGTAGGGATGTTCGGTGTAAGCAACTTTATTTTGCTTTAACCATTCTGTCGCTGGTGTTTCAGAAATGTGTTTTGCCATCTTTTTTGCTAATTATGGGTGCTTGAGCCTATCTTTATGAAAAGACTTCTAGCCGTTGACTATGGTGCAAAATATAAATCAAAACGTCAAATGAAGTTCATAGCCAGATTCCCATCACTGCAAACTAATTTTAAGTACGGTAAATACCTCAATGATCTCTAATTCCTTTGGTTCAAAACGAGTACTGCTCTTGTTTGCGTTGACCATTTTTTGCAGTGCATTTTTATTGTTTCAAGTCCAGCCCATGATCAGCAAGTTCATCTTGCCTTGGTTTGGGGGAAGTCCAGCTGTCTGGACAACCGCTATGCTATTTTTTCAGTGCGTGTTGTGTGCAGGCTATGTTTATGCACACGTCCTCACGCGAATGCATTCACGTCAGTGGCAGGCTGGAATTCATATTGCCTTGCTATTGCTTGGCGCCGTGCTGGCTAGCACCATACTTCCAGACGCTAACTGGAAGCCTACCGGAGAAGAAGCACCTGCTTTGCAAGTACTGCTCATTCTTGGAGCGAGCGTAGGCGTCCCCTATTTTTGCCTGGCAACCACAGGGCCTTTGGTGCAACACTGGTTTTCCCACACTGAACAGACTGGCTCTGTATACCGGCTCTATGCCTTGTCCAACATTGGCTCATTTGCTGCATTGTTGTCCTTTCCATATCTGTTCGAACCTTGGTTTGATTTACAGCAAATCAGCAATTGGTGGGGCTGGGGTTTTGGTTTGTTTGTCCTGTTATGCCTGCCCATTGCATTAGGCTGGGGACAAAAGACGAGCGAGCATCAGACTGTTCAGTTAGCCCAGGAAATACAAAATCAGTCAGAAGTCACTGGGTGGATGCGCATGCGCTGGCTCTTCTTGCCTGCTCTGGCATCTCTCATTTTCATTACGGCTACCGATCAGGTAGGGCACAACATCGCACCAGAGCCTAGCCTATGGATTGCCACATTGGGACTTTATCTTTTAACATTTGTGCTAACTTTTGATCATCCCCGTTGGTATCGACCGGCCTTGACTGCAGTTCTAACAATGGCTGCCTTGCTAGTCACCACAGGGCGCAAAGAAATTCCAACATTATTCAACTTGGAATGGGATTATGGTGTTTCAGAAATGCGTCTGATGCATTACGCCTTGCTGTTTTTGGTTTGCATGATGTGCCATGGCGAGCTGTTTCGTCAAAGACCTCGTAACACGCAATACCTGACAGAATTTTATTTATGGATGTCTATCGGTGGTGCATTTGGTGGTTTGTTTGTTTCCTTGTTTGCAACAAATTTCTTCGATGAATACCACGAATGGCCAATAGCACTGAGCCTGAGTATCGTTTTAGCTTTTGCTGTGCTAAGGCGCGAATGGGGTGGAAGCAATAGGCTACCCCCCGATGCTTCTACTGAGGCTGCTTGGACTGCGCATCCTACAAAACAAGCTTGGGTGGGAGCGGCCTTTGTGACGTTCTTCAGCTTCTTCATGTTCATTGAAGACCCCTTTGAATGGCGTGTTAGCCCAAACACCGACTACGTGAGTGTCGCTCTAGACCAGTCGCGTAATTTCTATGGCACAGTCGCAGTGGCCGAACGCCAATACCCAAAGCATCCTGAGCACAACTACCGCACCTTCTACAGCGGCCAAATAACCCACGGCCTGCAATTTCAAAGTGCAGAAAAACGCAATCAGCCTGCTACCTATTACGGACCTCAAAGTGGTGTGGGCGAAACATTCAATTACCTGCATCAAAACAATCAGCCACTGCATGTCGGCCTTATCGGACTCGGTGCGGGCACTTTGGCCAGCTACGCTAGAGAGCAAGATCGATTTGATTACTTTGAAATCAACCCCGAAGTTGTGCGCGTGGCTCAAAAATGGTTTGACAATCTGTCTACCATCAAGGCACGTGATCTGCGCATCATCCTGGGCGATGCGCGCTTGCAAATGGAGCGTTTGCCAGCTTCAACCCAATACGATGTGATTGTGCTAGACGCTTTCACGGGCGGCTCCGTACCCATCCATCTGCTCACACAAGAAGCCTTTCAAATTTACAAGTCTCATCTCAAGCCAGAGGGCTTCATCATTGTGCACATCACCAACGCCTACCTCAACCTGTATCCGGTGGTGAAGGCTCAGGCGGAACAACTCGGTTTGGGTTATCGCAACAAGTTTCAAGATCTCGATCGCGATAATCTTGTCAATCGCAATCAGTACTTCATCATGACGCAGGATGCGACCTACCTCAAAAAATATCCATCCGTCAACCGAGAATTGCTAGATGAACAGGGAAAAGTGATTGGCGTAGAAAATCGCGATCGACCAGGATTGCGCTTGTGGACAGATCAGTTCAGCAGCATGCATCAAATTCAGTGGTGATTACCAATCATTTATAGGGCTCTGAAGGATCAAACTATTTCTACAAAATCAAACCTGACTCAACGATTTTTACGTACCGTTTGTCCTTTTAAAGGGCAACTTTTCAAGACCCAAAACTTCATTTAAAAGTACCGACCAAGCAAACGAGTAAACAATCAGTGACAGCCGTTGTTGATCAAGATCAAAGGCCAGGTCGAAGCGTTTTAAGGCTGAGCCTTGTGGCAATGCTCATGTCCTAGTGCGTTGCCGCAACGCTTCAAACGAGATCAACTCCCCCGCCAGCGCACTGGCCATCACTGTGGGCGGGCTGGCCAGCCAGACTTGGCCCGGTCCAGAGCGGCCCGGAAAATTGCGGTTGATGGCGCTCACCGTGACTTGCGCCGCATCGGTCGATGAGCCCGGCCCGCAGTTGGCGCAGGCTCCGCAAGAGGGCTGCAAAATGCGCACGCCCAAAGCGGCGAAAGTCTTGTCGTAGCCTTGGGCTGTGCAGTAATCGCGCACGGCGGTGGTGCCGTACTGCAAGAACACCTGCACGCCTTCGGGCACCTTCAGGCCCTGCGATATGCCCCAGGCCAGCACTGCATGGTAGTGGTCAAAGTCTTCGCGTTTGCCCGCCGTGCACGAGCCGCCGTAGGCGATATCGATGCGCACATGTTCTTGCAAGTCCACCAGCGCCAGGCCCCGACCGGGGTCGCCGGGCCGCGCCACCATGGGGCTGAGCTTGGTCAGGTCCACCGTTAGGTGCTCGGCATATTGAGCACCTTCGTCGCTGTGCAACCAGTCTTCGATCACGGCTTCCACACCACGTCGCTCGCGAATGAAGCGCAGGGTTTCGGCATCGGGCGCGACGATGCCGGTCAGCCCGCCCAATTCGGCGCACATGTTGGTGAGGGTGGCGCGTTCGTCGGTGCTCAAGTGAGCAATGCCCGTGCCTGTGAACTCGAACACCTTGCCCACCCCGCTGCCGCTGCGGATGTAGGGCGTGGCCAGCAAGTGCAGCATCAGGTCTTTGGCGGTTACGCCCACTGGCAGTTGGCCATGCAGCTCAACGCGCACACACTCGGGCAGAGTCACGCGCACCGCGCCGGTCACAAAGGCATTGGCCATGTCGGTGGTGCCCACACCAAAGGCCACACAACCCAAGGCGCCGCTGTGCGGTGTGTGGGAGTCGGTGCCCACCACCACTTGGCCGGGCAAGGCGTAGTGCTCGGCGACCATGGCGTGCGAGATACCGGCCACGTTGCGGCCGTCGTCCAGCAGCACTTCAGCTTCGGTCAGGGTGCGGTGCATGCGCAGGCCGTGGCGCGCGGCAAAGTTGCGCTGCGCCTGACGCATTGCGTGCATGTTGGCTATCAGGCCGCCGCGTACATGGGCGGGACTTTCATCGACATATGAGGTGTGGTCTTCAAACACCACGATCTGTTCGGGTCGCTGCAGGGTGAAATCCTTACCCAGTGAGTTTTTCATCAAGGTGTCGGCCATGCCGGTGTAGTACTCGTGGATGAAGCGCCAGTCGGCACGCACAAACAGGCCTTCGCCGGGCTGGGGCTGCTCGGGTGTGTGGGGCGCTGTCAGGTGGTGGCGCATCAGAATTTTTTCAAACAACGTTTGAGGGCCGCTTGCTTTGCTGGCGACCGATCTCGTGCGGTCTTCCTCGTAGGAGCCCACCCCCGTGGGCGAATGTGCGCCCAGCAAAAACCGTTGCCCCCAGCACAGCAAGCCCCCCGCGCCCAGAATCGACGCCGCCAATGCCTCGCGCCCTTTCACCAGATCGGCCAGCGTGATGTGCTCACCCCGCTCAATGCGCGCCAACAGACCGAAGTCGGTCGAGGTGAACAGGCCAATGTTATCGGCGTTCTGGCGGTATATGCGCTCGAAACTTTCGGCGATGACCAGCTGCACACCTGCCAGCTTCTCGGCGGTGGGGCTGTGCTCGCGCGACGAGCCCTTGCCGTAGCGCCTTCCAGCCACCAGCACCGAAAAGGCCGCTTGCCTGAGCGCACGGCGTTCGATGGGGTTTTCGTGGCCGCAACGCAGTCCGGTGTGGGCAAAGTCGCCCAAGGTGTCGTCGTAATGGCTCATGATGTTGACCGGCGTGATCTCATCGGTCGAGACATCGTCGCGCAGCGGCGCGGCCTGTTCGCGGGTCAGGGTATCGCCCGCCAATTGGCGGCGAATCACGGAAGGGTCTTGGCTGAGGTAAAGAATCTTCCAGTGCACGGTGTTCATGGGATGGTGGTCGTGTCCGAGAGGCATACTTCACCCCAGAGTCAAAGCGAAAAATGAATTCTATGCGCGATCCGAACCATTAAAGTCTTCTCACTCCTCTTAGAGCACATTAGACAAGACGGATCTCGCAAAACCTAGGTGAAAATACCGATGAGTTGTTGCAAGGTTTGGGCTTGAATGCTGCAGAGATTGAGCGTTTGCGTTCGCTCAAAGCCGTGGCCTGAGTCAGCGCAGCCGCGTGTTGTAAATTACCCTACCTCCCCCTGATACAGAAAGATACACACCATGAAACAAAACATCACACGCCGCGCTGCATTAGCCGCTTTGTCATCGGCCGCCGCAGTGGCATTTCCGGGCCTGTCGTTGGCGCAAGCCGATCGCCCCGTCAAATTCATCTTGCCCAACGCCACAGGCTCGGGCGTAGACGCCATCACGCGCGCAGCAGCACCTGCCATTGGCAAGGCTTTGGGCGCCAATGTGGTGGTGGAAAACCAAGCCGGTGCCAGTGGCGTCATCGGTTTGCAGGCCATGGCCAAAAACCCGCCCGATGGCTTGACCTTGTCGGTGGTGTCCAACAACGTGGTGATCTTCCCTAGCGTTATCAAAAACCTGCCCTTTGAAATGCCTGGCGATTTCACACCGATTGCGGTGCTGGGAGCAACGCCCTTGGTGTTGGTGGCGAACCCACAAAAAATGCCCGCCAGCAGCAGCCGTGAATTCATTGCCGCTCTCCGTGCCAAGCCGGATGGTTACAACTTCGGCTCTGGCGGTACGGGGACCATCTTGCACTTGGCCGCCGAGATGTTCGTGGACGAAGCTCGTGTCAAGGCTCGCCATATTCCTTACAAAGGTGTAGGCCCCATGGTCACCGACTTGTTGGGAGGTCAAATTGACTTTGCAGTGTTGGCCTTGCCCAGCGTGCAGCAGCACATCAAGAGTGGCGCACTCAAGGCGGTGGGCATGTGTGGTGACAAGCGCAGCGCCGCTGCGCCAGACATTCCAACTTTTGTGGAGCAGGGCTTGCCCACTTACGTGATCGATGCCTGGTTTGGCGTGCTCGGCCCCAAGGGCATGAGCGCTGCCACGGTAAAAAAGGTCAACGATGCCCTGGTGCAGGCCTTCAACGACCCGGCCGTCAAGGAAACCATGGCCAAGCAAGGCAACACGATCGCCATCAGCACGCCCGAGCACGCTCAACGTGTCTTCCGAAGCGAGATGGAGCGCTTTGCCGCGCTGGTTAAGAAAGTGGGCATCGAGCCGCAATAAGGCCAACGGGTTCGTCGCTTGAGATTAGCTGCTCAGGCGACGACCATCACCCCATGGACTTGTTGAAGTAGCTGCATCGGTGTTCCTAAATCTTGCAAGTCATTTGACTGCATAAAAAGATATTCAGTAGCAGTGCAGTGCACAGCACCCCTGTTAATTAATTCTTGTTTTATGTCTGGCTTTAAAAGGTCTGGGCTCAATGGCGCTGAAGCCGAGCCTGACTCAACGATTTGTACGAATACTACCTTTAAAGAAATTAGTTACTTGGTAGATTTGAGAACATGGCCAACAACAATATTCCGCCGCCAATCATAAGAATCAAGATGAGCCCTGTTTTGTCTTTAGATTCATATTTTTTATCTGATTCTGATGTATCAGTGGGCGGTGGAGGTAAGCGAAATTTTTTTAATTTCAGTAGGCGCATAGCGGACTGAACGACTACTTGAAACATATTGGATCCTTGAAGACGACAAAGAAGATAAATCTTGAGAACAGGATAACTTGACTTTAATGGGAACTTATTGATCCAAACGAAACGTACATCTGAAATACATTGAAATAATCAAGGCTTGAACTATTTGTCATCAACAAAATTTAACAGAGCACCAATTACAAGAAATCCTAGCGACACGAAATACAAGCCAGTGGGATTTTCAGTCAAGAGATGAACCACTAGCGAAACAACAAGAACCAAAACACCCGACATTATGAAGCCGATGGCGGTGGGATTGGAATTTGAAGAAGGCATTTGCAACTTTCAATAGTTGCACCAATATAGAAAACCTCATCAAGTTTGTACATCCGATAATGACGTACGGGCTGCCCTTATGTCAACTCAAGTTTTGATGGCAATACGCAAGATGTCAGCTAATGTCTTGATACCAAGTTTCTCCAGTACTCTACCCTTATGAACCTCAACAGTTCTTGGGCTAATTTTTAACAACTCACCTATTTCTCGGTGGCTTTTTCCTAGGGCAAGAACATCGAAGACTTCTTTTTCCCGAGGTGTCAGCAAATTCAATTTTTGATTATGTTGAATTGTTTCGGTAGTTGCTGATAAGTTGTGTAATGAGCGATTGATAGATTCCAGAAGCTGTTCGAGTACGAATGGCTTTTCTAAGAAGTCCACAGCATTGCCTAAAAATGCTTCACGCATCACTTGTACATCTGCAAACGCAGTTAAAAAAATGATTTGCACTGGCACTTTTAGACTTAGCAAGCGGATTTGTAATTCAAGTCCACTCATCCCAGTCATCTTCAAATCCAAAATGATACAAGCCGGACGATTGGGCAAACTAGAAAGGAAAGACTCAGCACTTTCATAAGTCCTGCAGTCGTAGCCTTTTAATCCAAGCACCAAACTCAGTGAATCACGCACAGATGCATCATCATCAACAATACAAATCAGTTTGTTTTCAGACATCTATTTTGTTTCCTGTAGGTAATGAAACAACAAAACATTTTCTGGGATTTGATCTGTATGTAATTGATCCATCATTGTTTTCAATCAATGATTTACTAATGGACAAACCCAAACCTAAGCCGTCTTTCTTATCACTATAGAACGGCTTAAAAATAATTTCGCTTTCATAGGTATCAAGAGTTTTACCAGTATCAAAAATGCTGATTTCGATGCGTTCTTGTTTATCAAATGCAAACATAACTTCAACGACACCATTTGAGTTGGCAGACTCTATAGCATTTTTGATCAAGTTACCTAATGCTGTTTTCACTTGAGTAATGTCAACCATCACCGAAACTGGTTCATTGAGCTTTTCAACCTTGATCTGCACACTTAATTTTTGAGCATAATTTTCTAACTGTGAAACTGTATCTGTCACCAACCGTTCAACTTCCGCTTCTTTGATATTTGATGTGCCACCTATAAAGAAACTTCTCAATCCTCGGACAATCTCTGATGCACGAATTGATTCTTTAATGATTTGATCTAGTGTTTTTCTTAAACGATCATTATTTTTTTGATTGACTTCGTTGCTTTCAATTGAAGACAGTAGCAAAGCCGATTCCGCATAGGCATTGATTGCACTCATAGGCTGATGCAATTCGTGAGCAAGAGAGCCAGCTAATTCGCCTGCAGCCACCATTTGCAAAGTTTCCTTCAACTTTTCTTGCGTGTTTAATCGTTCGTCAACAACAGTTCCAATTAGCAAACCAGTCATTGAGAGCGTGAACATCACAATCTGCATATCAATCAAATCACTGGGCAGCACACCTACCTGCGTAAAACTGATCACCAAAGGAACTTGCACGACTGCGGCAGCAAAAGTAGAACCAGGCAAAGAGTGAGCTGCACCAATTAAACCGACCACAAAGAACAATGGGAAAAAGTACTTCATTTGCATTTCAATTGGCAATGAAAAGACTAGGTACTCACAAATTAATAGTCCCAAGAACAACAGCCAAAATGAATAACTTAAAAACATTTGTTTGAATTGTTCGCGCCTGAACGGATTTATAAACAATAGCGCCAACGGCAGTACAACTATCAGTCCCAATAAATCTCCTACAAAAAAACGATAGCTTGCCTCTAAGAAATCATCTTTTCCTAATTTGCCAATTAGAGTTTGCAAACCTACATATAAGATTGCAGTTATCGCCGCACCAATCACGCTAACCAAACTTAGCTTAAAAACTTCAACTCGGTTTTGAAGTCTTGGAACACCTTTCATTAGCTTGATCAATACATGCGAAATAATTGCGTAGCAGCCGATTAAGATCGCATTTCCAATCAAAACAGATGAAGAAAAGATAACTGAATCGCGGATTAACCAATCAGCAAATCCGATAGTGATAAACACCCACGGCGCCCACAGCAATCCCGCCCAAGTTAAGAAAAGTACTTGAACAGCGGCAGGCGGGTTCCAAGGTGTTATGTTGAGCTGCCCCATTGGATGAATGAAACTAAGCAAGTCAACGCAGACATATGCAAGCGAAAACAACATCGCCAGCCTTAAGTTTTTCATTGAATGAGTCATCATTTGTAAAGTTATACCCTAGTCAATCCACCGGTGTCCCCACCATCCTTCTAGAACCCAAACTTTATTCAAAAGTTCTAACTATCTAAGTTTTCGTCGTCTATGCCAAAATTCAGAATACTTCATTTAATCTATGCAGATTCAAACCACAGACCAATTGCGCGCCCTTTACAAAGCACCAAGCGAGCGTGCCGTTCTGAAAGAATTAATGCACATTGATTCGCACCTTAAGAGGTTCATCTCTTTGTCACCATTTCTAGTGATTAGCAGTGGAGATCAACACCAACTTTCGTGTTAAATGACACCGGATGATCACGATAAGCCACGAGTACGGTAGAACCGCAGAAATCAAACCTGACTCAACGATTCCTACGCACCGCCCCAAACCATGTGAGGCAATAAAAACTCAGGTCCGAAACTTTATTTAAACTTTTGTTCTGCAGATCTATTGCGACTCAGGATCCAACTGTTTAAATTGAATAACATTACCTTCTGGATCACACCCATCCAGCACAATAAAGCCACGAATGCGCCAGGCTTGCTTGATAGGTTTGAGAAATCCACCATTGGTTTTGGCGGCAGCTCGCACCACCTCTAGATCGTCCACAACAAATGTAGGCTTCAACGCTACATCATCTCTTCGTTTTGGCGGCGATTCAATTTCAATACTTTGTGCATAGGCTTTGGAAATTGCATGCACAACTACTTCGTAGTTTTGTCCTACCAAGAGGTCGTGCGATTTGTCTGAAACTTCAACCTTTAATCCCAAAGCCTGCTGATAGAACAGTGAGACTTTCTCTATTTTTTTTGCGAACACGCAAAGAGCTTGATAGGGTGAATGAATTTTCTTTGCCATTTGGATTAAGATAAATTTTTAAATGTATTTATACACCATACCAAAATCTAAACTTTATTTGAAAGTACTGAGAATCTCTGAGTGTTCGTGGACAAGTTAGATTTTGAATCTCAAATGTTTGGGATCAAATTAAAAGTTTTCATAACTACCGCGCGATCTTCAGGGTCCTGAATGGCTTCTAAGCATGATCTAGCCTTCAGATAAGAGGCTTTGTACTCATCTATTTTTCCACAAGCCAAAGCAGCCCATGCATGAATGGCGTAAACAAACGCCAGCTCCCAGTCTGGCGTTTTAGCGATTTCAATGAAGTACTTTTTCATGGTTTCCGCATATCTCCAAGCACTTGGACCCATGTTCATTCTTGAATGAATTAGCGCCAACAACATAGTGCTTCGCATTTGATTGATCGTTGCACCAGCAACTCGCCAATGCCAAGCTGAGGCATGTGCCGCATCTAAAAGTTCAGTATGGTTCAGCACATTCTCTAGTGATTCAGACATATTCCATGCAGCATTGTTTGCATAGATAGCAAAATAACGATGCCAGTTTTCGGGTTGAAGATTTTCTGGTATTTCGGTCATATTAGAAAATTCACTTTCTATCTGAAGGCGTTACTGTTTAGACTGCCAATGTTTGCGACAAAAAATCGTTACAAACCTAGCCAGGAGCATGGCAGAAAGCTCTTTAAGCACTTCTGCCCAACCTGCGGAACCACTATCTCACTTACAACTGAAAGATTTCCAAGCGGCAGGGTCATGATGATTGGCACACTTGACGATCCCTCACTGGTTAAGGTGCATACCCACATGTTTGCTGATGAAGCATTTTCTTGGATAACTTATCCTGAAGATCATGTCGTTTATGCCAAGCATAGGGTCAACGAAGATGGTACACCTGCGGTGCCTCTAACCAAATCAACTGGTAATTTATAGTTTGATTACACCAACTGTCGTGTTAAACGACACTTACCGACCAATCAAAGCCGACAGCACGATAGCCCCTCCTTAATTAAGCCTGACTCAACGATTAGTGCGCATCGTTTGTTCTTTTGAACGACATCCTTGACCCCAAACTTTATTCAAAAGTTCTGATAATCTGCGCAGCAGCACAATAAAAGTCTAGAAAATTCGTATATTTAAATGAAACTCAAGCTGCCCAAGACGGTGATGAGTTGGGCGAAGTTTAGGGTGATGGCTTTTCTATGAATTTTTCTGAATTCGGGTATCGCCATGAAATTTCTGTCTTCTCGGATTTCAGAGCCACACTGGTCCAATTGGGGAATTAACTTGAAACGCAAAACCAAGGTAAGGATGGCAATGGCAAATGCGCCCATAGCCTGAATGGGTCTGAATGCTGCAGCATAGCTAATGGCAGCTGCAGTGGAGACCACAATGGCAAATTTGAAATAGGTGATGTAAAACGACCGAATGAACTTGGAGTCCATGTTGTTGTCGTGCTTCAAGATTAGCAGGGGAATGGAGCCAAACAAAAAATAGGCTGTCACCGCAAGCATGGCAACCGTGAAAAATAGGGAAACTTGGTTGGCTGTCAACATGACTGTATTTAACTCCCCTTCATCAATCGTCTGTGCCAAAATCTAAATGATTTTGTCTTATGGATCTTACGATGATTAAAGGTACTTGTTTTTGTGGTTCCGTTACTTGGCAATTAGATGGCCAGCATGTGGCTGCGTGGCTTTCTGGCGTGGGCTACAAAAGGATGAAAGAGGCAAGAATCGAATTGCTGTGAATTTAAGACTTTTAGAGCCGACTGCTGTTGCCCACATTCCCATCGATCACTTTGATGGCTTAGAAACCATGATGATCTCCTACGTGAATGTATTTGGATGAATTGCATAAAATACCCAAAAATCATCAACGAAGCTTTAATCTACCGGCCACATCAAGCCAGTTGCAAGAAGCCATCACTGAAACCAAATATCTCCAAATAGAAACGCCATGTTGAAAAAATTCATCATCTTCGTCATAGACGATTTGTCTGAATCGGGCACCCCAGCAGAAATGATTGCCATCGATGCCTTCAATGATTCTTTGAGAACCAAAGGACATTGGATTTTTGCAGGTGGTTTAGCAGCCCCAGTACATGCCGATGTGATCGACAATCGAAACAACACCAACTTGGCAACAGGCAAACCTTTTTTCGATACCAAAGAAAATTACAGTGGATTTTGGCTAATCCAAGCTAGCGACCATGAAACAGCAAAAAGACTAGCTCTTGAAAGGTCAAAGGCTTGTCATCGCAAGGTTGAATTAAGACCTCTGCTTGGCTGATCTTTGCTACCCTCTAATACCAACTGGCGTGTAACACGACACTACAAAACAAGATCAATTCAAAAGCACGGTAGCCCCGCTGTAATCAAATCTGACTCAACGACTTGTGCGACCAGCCCAAACTATAGTTTGGGTAAACCCCAATGAATCTTTTAATTAAAGTCATTTATTTTGTAATTCTTCGGCGTTAAATTTAATACTGTGCTTCATATCGAGGTGCACTTCTTTAACTTGAGGAATCGCAAATGGGACAAATAATTTCACAAGCAGTGTTTAAACCTAATCCAGGCGCTGACATGACCAAGTTCATGGGATTCGTATCTGAGAGCGTTGCTATCTGGCGCAAACACGGTGCAGATGTATCAATATGGGCTGTTTCAGCTGGAGAAGTAGGCAACATGGTATTTGCCGCTCGCTTTGACAGCTACGAAGCCTACGGTAAGTGTGTAGACGCAGTCTATGCTGATCCAGCATTTCAAGATTGGTCTGCTCGCGCAACTGGCAGCGGATTAAGCAGCTGGGTTCGCAGCAACTTAGCGCGTCAATTACCTATCTAAATACGGAGACACATCATGGCTTTATATCTAGTTCGTTCACGCTACACAACCACGGCTTTTCAGGGCATGCTTGCAGCACCTAGCGATAGAGGAGAGGCTGCAAAAGCGCTTTTCAAGTCTTTGGGCCTTAAAACTCATGAAGTATTGTTTTCAATTTCAAATGGCAGCATCGTTTGTTTAATTGAAGGAACTGCTGAACAAATTACTGAAGCACAAATGATCACGATGGCAAGCGGTGCCTTCCAAGAAATTCAAGTAGAAGAATTAGTTTCAACCAAAGCGATGAAGTCAGCTATGACAAATGCTGCTGCCAAAGCTGCCAAATACAAAGCGCCAAATAAATAATTCATTTGAATTCTTTGAATTAAATGCAACAAAGGCAAGCTGTCGTGTAAACGACACTTGCCGACCACTAGAAGCCGACAACAAGGTAGCCCCGCCAAAGCCGAACCTGACTTAACGATTTTTACTCATCGCTTGTCCTTTTGAAGTACATCATCAAAGACCTCAAACTTTGTTCAAAAGTTTTGAGTATCTAAGCATCAATAGTCTGTGCCAAAATCTAAATGATTTTGTCTATTGGATCTTAAGATGATTGAAGGTACTTGTTTGTGTGGTTCGGTTACTTGGCAATTAGATGGCAAGCCTGATGGTGCGACCGCATGTAATTGCACCGCATGCCGGAGGTACGGAGTTCTTTGGGCATACGGTTATGTTGACGAGGATATCAAAACGCAAGGAGAAACAAAAGCTTATGTCAGGGGCAAGGCACTTGAGTTTCACTTCTGTCCAAATTGTGGCTGCATGGCATTTTGGCGTGGGCTTCAAAAGGACGAATCAGGCAAAACTCGAATTGCGGTAAATTTAAGACTTTCAGAGCCAACTGCTGTAGCTCAAATTCCTATCGATCACTTTGATGGCTTTGACACCTCCGATGATTTACCTCGAGATGGTAAGTGTGTCGGCGATTATTGGTTCTAGATCCCTAACTTTATTCAAAAGTTCTGAGAATCTGAGCATTGATCTTAAAGTTTTCGCCCCAAACGCTTTTCCACTTGATCTTTCTCCCACTTGGATCCAAACAAGCTAAACCGCTCGGAAATCTGAAGCCAGTGAAAGAACACACCAACACCCCAACCCATAACGACCCATTGAACCCACCAGCGATTAGGCGTTGTCAACACATTGATGAGCGCAAGTAGCGCAACGACCAACACATACTGCGCCAAGTGAATGTAGAAACCTTTGAGTTTTCTAACTTGATTGAAAGCCAAAATCTCTTCTGCGCTTTGACTTTCACTGATGACGTTGTCCATACCTTGCTCCTTGAGTGTTGAGAATTCCACATTGAACACGGCAGCCAAAGACTTCAACGATTCCACGCTAGGCTCTTGACCTTTTTCAATACGCTGAATGGTGCGGACATTCAATCCACTCAACTCAGCCAACTGCTGTTGAGACCATCCACGTTGTAGTCTTAGTTTTTGAACTAGCATTGATCACTCCTTTTGCCGTGCTTTGAACTCTAATGGCAAGGTGTTTGATTGTGTGCGACAAAGGGGCGACTTGGGCACGGCATATGCACGGCACGATGCTGACATTGCTTAGACTTTGATGTTCAGACTCTTCGCTAAGGTATGACAAGTTCACAAACTTTATTCAAAAGTTCTAACAATCTGAGCATTGATCGCTTTAAAGAATACTCAGCTTGTCTACACACCATCACTTCCTGCGTGAAGGCATCATCGTGACCACTGGTAGCTGTTGAGTTAAAAATTCATTCACAATGTTGGCAACCTTATCTGATTGCTCCAAAGGCAAAAGGTGAGACGCTCCGGGAATTACAGCGAGTTGTGCACCTGGAATGCTCTCGTACAAAGTACATGTATGAGACAGCTTAATCATGTCATCATCGCCGACTAGAACCAGCACAGGAACTTGAATTTTCGATAATTCATTTATGGTGATTGTGGGTTCTGTTTGCCACATTTTCACGCACTTTTCTGTTACTTCCGCCCGATGTTTTGGGCCATCAGGTGAATTGTCGGCATAGTCCTTGGTAAGCATCTGCTCGGCCTCATCCGTCAAAGTTCCACCCAAAACGCCTTCGTGATGAAAATTTGAACCAATAACAACCAATCGCTTAACCAGGTCCGGACGACGCATGGCAACAATCAGTCCGATGTTGCCTCCGTCGCTCCAACCAACGAGGTGGCTTGCACCGCCAATTGCCTCAAGAAATGCAATAGTTTCATCGGCCATTGACTCATAATGAAAGGGTTCAGGTGTGTCTGCTGTTCGTCCGTGCCCTCTGCGATCGAAGGCACAAATACAAAAATCGTTTTCTAGTTTTTTTCCAATGGCCATCTGATCGCTGCTGCTACTTAATCCCCCATGAAGAAGAACCAGACGGTCGCGGTCGTTGTCAGCAACTGAAACCCAAGTTTTATGACCACGAATATCTAAGTATTTCATTTCATTGCCCATGTGATGAAAACGATTGAAAATTGAGAGGGTGGTTTTGTAGACTTGCAACGATTTGTGCGCACAGGTTGCCCTTTTAAAGGGCAAGCCTAAAGTTTGCATTTACTTCAAGTTCGCAGCTAACCACTGATTCAAAATTGTGAACACCTTTTCCTTTTCGGGATCGTTCAAAATTTCGTGGTACATCTCTTTAAAACAATGCGCCTCCACCAGATGAGAAGGTGCTTTCTCGGAAAATAAATCACTCGATTTTGAACGAACCAATTTGTCGTTGCCCGAATACAAAAGCAAGGTAGGAACCTGCCAAGATTCAGCTTCTCTCACTACTTTTTCGCCAGTTCTGAGTATCCAAGAAGCCAAGCGGGCGGATATTTTTCGATGCACCAAATGATCATTTTTATATTCTTTTACCACCCTTTCGTCTCGGGCAAGCCATTGACTTTTCACACCATTGTCTACACGCACGTTGGGAAGCAGCGCAGGCAATAAAAAGAGCAGTAATTTTTGTACAGGATTCGTATCTGCGCCCAAGGCGGGCGAGGTCATGACCAACAAATCAATACCTTGTTTATTTTGAATTGCAGTTTCAGCCGCAATCAATCCCCCCATGCTATGTCCTACCAAAACCAGTGGACCTGGGTTCTGCCGACGAACATATTCAATGACAAAGCGAAGGTCGTCGACCAATTGGTTGTCTGCAATCAGGCTGCCTTTCTCGCCAGACGACATGCCATGACCATGGTTGTCATAGCCAAATACTGCGTAGCCAGCTGCTTGTAAAAAATTGGCAACATGTGTGTATCGCCCCATATGCTCACCCAAACCATGCACCAGCAATACCGTTGCCTTGGGTTTTAAAGGCATTCCAACCCATTTATAAAACGCCAAGAGTCGATCTTGATGGCTGAGATGGGTGACTACAGGTTTAATGACTTGCGGGAGAATCATACTCACTCCATTGAAGTTTGTAGGATTTTGATTCAAGTTCTCAACAATAACCAGAGGGTCAGTCACTATGCCCCTCGCTAGATACCATGGCTCATCTCAACTCTATTTCTCTTGACAAATTGATAGTTTTCACCTGCTGGCAGTGGCAGGAGCGGCGTCAG
>Ga0255117_1000068_pt1 | contig 30660 bp, 32 predicted proteins | sample Law_Atlam_RepA_8_2_FD_188583 | JGI IMG/M metagenome (GOLD analysis project Ga0255117, IMG submission 188583) | Freshwater microbial communities from St. Lawrence River, New York, United States - Law_Atlam_RepA_8h | ecosystem: Environmental > Aquatic > Freshwater > River | place: USA: New York...
GCGTCGCCTCCGCGAGCGATTCGGCGTCGTGCGCCGTGCCGCCGGCGAACGGCCGCAGCCAGCGCGCGTGTTCCGGGGCGGGCGCGGTCGGCGAAGGCAACGGCAAGGTCGCCATGTCGCGCGCCTCGCCCAGCTCGCGCAGGATGTCGTCGACCCCCGTCACCAACGTGGCACCGTCGCGCAGGAGCGCGTGGCAGCCCCGGCTCGCCGGGCTATCCACGCGCCCGGGGACCGCGCAGAGCGTCTTGCCGAGATCGCCCGCAAAGCGCGCGGTGATGAGACTGCCGCCGTCCACGTCCGTCTCGATCACGACCACCGCGCGGACCAGCGCAGCCACGATGCGGTTACGTTGCGGGAAGCTTTGGCGATCCGCCGGCCGCCCGAGCGGGAACTCGCTGAGCACCCCGCCGCGCTCCCGCATCCGGGCCCGCAGCGCACGCCCCTCCGGCGGGTAGGTCAGGTCGAGGCCGTGGCCGAGCACCGCGACCGTCCGGCCGTCGGCGTCGAGGGCGCCCTCATGCGCCGCGGTGTCGATGCCCCGCGCCAGGCCGCTCACGATCCACCAGCCCGCGGCCGCGAGCTCACGCGCGAACCGCCGGGCCAGGCCCGCGCCGTAGGCGGTGCAATGCCGCGAACCGACGATCGCCACCGCGCGTTCGCCGGGGAGCGCGGCGCCCTCCGCGTACAGGACGAGCGGCGGATCCCAGAGCGGCGCGAACGCGAGCGGCCAATCCGGGGCGCCGTCGGCGACCACGCGGAACCCGAGCGCCTCGACGCGCGCCAGCTCCGCGGCCCAGTCGAAGTCCCGCGCCGCGACCGTCGCGGCGAGCCTGGTCCCCACGCCCTTGATGCGGGCGAGTTCGGCCGGGCGCGCCCGCAGCGCGGCCGCCAGGTCGCCGCCGAACGCGTCGCGCAGGCGGCGCACCGTGGCGGGGCCCACGCCGGGCAGGGCGTTCAGGAGCAGGCGCTGCGCGAGCGGGTCCGCGGGAATCGGGAACATCCCGCCATCCTGTCGGCCCGGTCAAGCGAGCAAGGCCGGGGATAGCTCAGCCAGCAGCTCGGTGGTTCTCACCGCCTCCTCCCCCCGTCTTTCCCCCAGGAGGTCGGCCGCCCGTCCATGCCAGGTCGCCGCCAACACCACCGCGTCGAAGGCGTCGAGCCCGAGTTCCGTCCGGCGCGCGAGCGTCGCCGCCACGATCCCCGCGAGTAGGTCGCCGGAACCGCCGCGCGCCAGCACGGGCCCGCCGAAGGGGATGTGCGTCGTGCGCCGTCCGTCCGTCACGCACGTGAGCGGTCCCTTGAGTACGACGATCGCGCCGTGCGTCCGCGCGTAGGCTTGGGCGGCGGCGACGCCGGCGGTACGGCCGGACAGGCGCCGGAATTCGCCGGCGTGCGGCAGTAGCACGAGCGGGGCGGTGCGGCGGGCCGCCGCGACCACGGCCGGCCGGAGCGCATCCGCGTCGAGCACCAGCGCGCCCGCGTAGGCGCGGACCAGCCGCCGCAGGAAAACTTCGGCCGCGGCCCCCATGCCCGAGCCCGCGAGCAAGGCGTCCTTGTTGGCCAGCGCCGGACGCAGCCGCGCCCACCCGGTGGTCGCGAGCGTCCCCCGCCGGTCGGTCGGCAACCCGCGCCACATCGCCTCCGGCAGCGCGGTGGCGGCGCGCGGGACCAGGGTTCGCGGCAGGGCGGTGGTGACCAGACCCGCGCCCGCCCGCAACGCCGCCAGCGTGTTCATCAGCACCGCGCCCGGAAAGTCGTCGGACCCGCCGACGATGAGCAGGCGGCCTTGCCGGCGCTTCTCGGTGTCGGCGGCGCGCGGCCGACGCAGCGGAGCCAGGACCGCGTCGGTGGAGCAGGACTCGGCCGCCTCCGGAAACGTCAGCCCCAGGTCGACGACGCGGAGCCGGCCGACGAATCGGCGGGCGGGGGGCGCGAGCAACGGGCGTTTCAGGCAGCCGAGGGAGAAGGTGACGTCGGCGCGGAAAGCCGGGCCGGTCGCGTCGTCCCCGAGACCGCTCGGCAGGTCGACCGCCACGCGCAGTCCCTGCAGCGCATCGGTGGCGCGGAGGAAGCGGACGAGGTCGGCGGGCGGCTTCCCGCGCAAGCCCTGGCCCAGCACGCCGTCGAGGATGAGGCAGAAGGGGCTCCGCGCGAGCCGCGGCAGGGTGGTGGCGGCGGCCACGTGCATGCCCTTCCCGAAGCGTCGCCAGACCGTGGCGGGCTGGCCGGCCTTCGGGGCGCCCTGCGCGAAGACGACGGTCACCTCCGCGCCCTCGTCGGCGAACACGCTGGCCGCAAGGATCGCATCCGCGCCGTTGTGGCCCTTGCCGGCGAGCACCAGCACGCGGCGGGCCGGGCGGCGGAGCAGGCGGGCCGAGCCTACGGCGAGGTTCGCCGCGGCCCGGATCATCAGGTCGAACGAGCGCCCGGCCTCGCCGCCGATCGCGGTCGCCTCGACGGCGGCCGCCGCGGCGCAGGACAGGACCGGCAGGGTGGTGGGCTCCATCTCAGCGCACGAGGACCGCGAAGGCCTGGGCCAGGTCGTCGGTATGGGTGAGCGATACCAGGAGGCGCGTCGCGCCCCGCTGCGCGAGCAACGCGCGGCCGCGTTCGTCGAGCTCGACCACCGGCTCGCCGTCGGGTCCGCTGAGGATGGCGACGCTCGTCAGCGCGAGCTCGGCGCCGAAGCCGGTCCCGAAGGCCTTGCTCGCCGCCTCCTTCGCGGCGAAGCGCGCCGCGAGCGATGGGAGCGGGTCGGCCTTGGCCAGGCAGAGCGCCTGTTCGGCGGGCGTGAAGACCTTCGCGAGGAAGGCGTCGCCATGCCGCGCGTAGGCCGAGCGGATGCGGGCGACCTCGGTCAGGTCGACGCCCACGCCGATGACGTTGCCGCCCTCCAGGTTCATGCGCCGGCCCGGAGAGGGGCCTTCATCTCCGCGACCGCGGCGCGGACGCCTGTGAACAGGGCGCGCGCCACGATGGCGTGGCCGATGTTGAGCTCGTGCAGGTGCGGGAGCGTGAGGATGGCCCGGATGTTGTCGTAGTTGATGCCGTGGCCGGCGTTGACCACGAGCCCGAGCCGGTGGGCGTGCTCGCACCCGGCGCGCAGCCGCGCCAACTCGTCGTCCGCCGCCAGGCTGAGCCAGGCGTTGGCGAAGGCGCCGGTGTGCAGTTCGACGACGGGCGCGCCGACGGCGTGGGCGGCGTCGAGCTGCGCGGCCTCGGGGCCGATGAACAGGGAGACTTCGATGCCGGCGTCGCGCAGCGCGGCGACCGTGGCCGCGACGCGTTCGCGCTGGCCGGCGACCTCCAGGCCGCCCTCGGTCGTGATCTCCTCGCGGGATTCGGGGACCAGGCAGACGGCGGCCGGCCGGAGTCGCCGCGCGAAGTCGGTCATCCACGGGGTGCAGGCCATCTCGAGGTTGAGCCGCACGCCCGGGAGCCGGGCGATCGCGAGGACGTCGTCCTCCTGGATATGGCGGCGGTCCTCGCGCAGGTGGACGGTGATACCGTCCGCGCCGCCGGCCAGGGCCTCGCGGGTGAAGGCCAGCGGGCTCGGTTCCGCGTGCGGCGAGGCGTGGATACCGCGGTAACGGGCCTGGCGGAGGGTCGCGGCGTGGTCGATGTTGACGCCCAGGAGGATCGGTCGGCTCATTGCTTCTTCAGCTTCTCGAGCTCCTTCTGGATCTTCTCCTTATCGTGCACCAGCTTGCGGCCCAACTCGGGCTCGTCGCACTTATTGAAGTAGGGCAGCATCACGTCGATGAGGCCGAGCACCGTCTTCATGCGGAAGACGTCGTTGCCGGTGTCCTCCATCTCGCGGACGTAGATGCGGCGCATCTCCTCGAGGAAGAAGCGTTCCAGCTTCTTGTTGCCCTTCACGGCAGCGTAGAAGTTGTCGAGCAGCCCGCGGAAGGTCGGCAGGTGCTCCCGGTTGTCCTGCAGGGCGTGGCGCAGGTAGAAGAAGAGGTTCTCCTGGCCCTTCGGGGTCGGGTCCTTGACCAGCTGGCGGGCGGTGCGCTCGGCCGCGACGACGATGAGGTCGTAGCGGGTCTTGTCCATCGTGTCGCCGCGCAGGCGCTTCTTCTCGCGCATGAAGACCTCGTACGACTGGCGGCACTCCTTGAAGATCTGCTCGGGCGTCATCTTCGGGTCGGTCCAGACGTGCTTCTCTGCGTAGCCGTCGGCGATCGCGAGCATGTCGGGCCAGCGCTTGTCCTCGTCGGACACGTTGAACGCCACGCGCATGTCGCGCAGGAAGCCGCGCCAGCGTTCGTGGTCGGCCTTGGCGCCGAGGTCCTCGAGGCAGGCGGCGGCCTCCTTCCAGGTGTCGATGGACAGTTCGGCCGCGTGGGTGGCGAAGCGCAGGCAGGTGTAGCGGCCCTCTTGGTCGGTGTTGGCGGCGTAGACGCGGGCCGCGAGGCGCAGGCGGAAGGCCTTCTCGTAATGCGACTTCATCCGGCGCTTGGGGTCGCCGGTGAGCTGGACCTCGAACTCGCCGATGCCGCGGCCGGTCTGCGGGTCGCGGGTGTGGCCGTTCGCGTAGCCGTCCGCGTAGCGGCCGGTGCCCGGCAGGTTGCGGGGTTCATTGAAGGGGCGGAAGCCGTTGCCCATGTTCCACTGGTGGTTCGGCATCAGGTACGCGAACCAGGCGTGGCCGCCGCGGTTGCCGTCGCCGCCGACGGAGGCCGCGGGGATGCCGTAGGCGCGCGCCGCGGTGGTGCCGAAGTGGGACTGGTCCATACAGATGCCGCCGACCTCGAGGATCTCCTCGAGCGTGCCGCGGGTGAAGCTTTCCGCCAGCGGCTTGTAGGCCTTCTTGCCGGGCGGCGCCTTCGGGGGCTTGGCGCCCGTCACGAAGTCCATGCGGTAGTTGATCATCGGGTAGGCCTCGCTCCAGTCCTTCTGCTGGTCACCGTTGGCCAGCTTGAGTTTCCGGAGGTCGTTCTCCTTGAGGGCCCATTCCATCTCCTCGTTGGTCGCCTCGGCGCTCACCACCCAGATCAGTTCGTAGGGCTCGAGCTTTTTGAGGTCCGTCTCCAGCCGCTGGCGCTCGGCGTTATCACGGAAGTAGCGGTAGCGCTCCAGCGCATCGACCGTGAAGCGCTCATGCTTGGGGTCGCGGGCGCGGGCGAAGGAGAACTTCTGGTCGAAGACGAGGGCGGTCGCCACCTGCAGGTTCGCGTACTTGCCCTTCAGTTCCTTGGCGTCGTCGTTGGCTAGGCGCGCCCAGACGCGGAGGGCGTTGCCGAGGTTGTCCCCGGGTTTGACGTTGGCGAGGAACAGTTCCATCCTTTCGGCGTCGCTCAGCAACTCGATGAGGAAAGGCTGGACCTGCTCGTCGGTTATGAACTGACGGAGGGCGGCCGGAGTCACCTGGCGCACGAAATCCGCCTGCGTCAGGCCGATCGCGAAGTAGTTGCTTTCCCAGAGGTCATCGAAGCGGCGGGCCCCGTCGGTCGCCGAGGTGGCGGTGAGCGCGGGGTACAGGCCGTAGCGGAGCCGGTCGTAATGGCTCTCCCATTTGCCGTCGTAGACGCGGGCCTTGGTATCGGCCAGCAGGGTCGCGCGGCACTGCGGGTCGCGGCGCGAGATGGAATCGAAGGGGTAGGGGCGGGGGGCCAGGGCGGGCAGTTCCTCCTTCACCGTCGGCGTCACCGCGATGGCGGGGCCCGTCGGCTTGATCGGCGGCTCGATGGCGGGGCCGGTGCCAGCGGTGGCGCCCGGCACCGGCTCGGCGACGGCGACGGCCTTCCCGCCGAAGAAACCGGCCACGTCGTCGATCAGGCTCGGGGCCTCGTCCTTCGCCGTGAGCTCGCGCGGGTGCAGGGTGCGGTCATAGACGGCGTAGCCGAACCAGGCCGCGGCCACGAGCACCGGCAGGAGGATACCGATGAGGATGGCTTCGCCGTGCGAGCCTCCGGAGGTCGGCTTTTTTCGGGGCAGGGGTTTGGGTTCGAGCGGCGCGCGCATGGCTGGGAAGCGGACCTTAGTCCTTTGCTTGGCCGGGTCAAAATCCAACCTCCGGGCTGGAGTGAAATCACCCCGAAATCCTCGGGAGGACCGGGTGGGGCGCTATTTGGAGCCCTTCTCCGCGCCCTCTTTCGCCTTCTGGCCTTCTTTGCGCAGCCGGAGCCCGCGTTGTCCCTGGCCGCATCTGCGGAAATAGACGTACAGTTCTTCGGTCATCTCGAAGAACTCCGCGGCCGGCAGGTCGACCTTCCGCCGGAAGGTCCGCTCCGCATCGTCGAGGAAGCGCCGTTCCAGCGTCTCGTCCCCTTTCACCGTCGCGTAGTAATCGGCCAGCAGGCCGCGGAACTCGGCCATGTCGCCCGCGCAGTTCTCGAGGCCCTCGCGGTAGAGGGCGGAGATTTCCTTCTCGTTCGCGGACCGGTCCCGGGCGAGCACCCTGGCCGCGCGGGCGACCCCCGCGAGGTAGAGGTCGCGGCGAGCCGGGAAATCCCGGAGCCATCGGCGGAGACGATCTTCGAGCGTCCGGACGGCCTCGGCCGCGGGGACGCGCCCAAGGAGGAAGCGCGCCTCCTGCTCGTCCGCGAGGTCGCGCATGTCGGCGGAGTCGTCGAAGGCGCGGCGGAGCTCCGCAAGCGTCGCCGCCCAGGGCGCGGTCGGCGCGGCCTCGTCGGTGGCCATCCCCGCGAGCCGTTCGCGCCAAGCCGGCAGCGAACGTTCGAAGGCCCGGCAGGCGGCGGCGAGGCAGGCCTGCTGCCGGCCGGCTTCACCGAGTTGCGCCGCCAGCTTCGCCATGAGGCGCAGCCGGGTGCAGCGCTCGGCCCCCGGACCGTTGCGCGCGCGGTCCACCAGGGCGGCCAACTCGAACTCGCCCACGGGCCGCCCCGTCTGCGGATCCAAGGTGGTGCCGTTAGCGGCACCGGTCGCCGGCCGGCCGAGCCCGAGCTCCCAGCGGCGCGCGTCCCGCTGGAAGGCGGCCCAGAGCGGCGGCGCGATCCGGCCGGGCGCCCGCCCCTTCAGCGTGGCGGCGGGGATGCCGAAGGCCCGGGCGGACTCGACGGTGAAGGCGACCGGGTCGCCGCCGAACTTGAACGAGAATTCGAGCGACCCGACGTCGACCTCCGCGATCTTCGCCTGCGCGGTCTTCGAGAGTTTCGGTACGGCGTTCTTGCCCGCCGGCCGGTTCGTCGGCGCGAGGAGCTTGGCCAGCGTGCCGCCCTGCGCGACGAGGTCGAAGGTCTTGGCCCAGTCGTCCGCGTCGAGCCGGCGCAGCTTCGTCTCGGCGTGCGCCCAATGGAGGTCCGGATCGCCCGCCTCGCTGCCGGCGACCCAGAGCAGCGCCTCGACCGGCAGCTTGGTCACGTCGGTCTTCAGGCGCCCCTCCTCGGCCGCGCTCCGGAAGAAGGCGTAGCGCGTCAGCGGGTTGATGGCTTCCTCCGGGTCCTGCGCCAGCGTCCGTTCGCGGTCGAAGACGAGGGCAAAAGCCACCTGCAGGCGGAGGTATTTGCCGCGCAACGGCAAGGGGTCCGCGTTCCAGGCGAGCGCCCAGACCTTGAGGGCCGCCGGCACCTCATCCTCCGGCTTCACCTGCGCGAGGAACGTCTCCATCCACTCGGGTCGCTGGAGGAGGTCCTCGAGGAAGCCCGCGAGGCCTTCGCTCTCGGCGAGGCGGCGCAGCGACTCCGGTCCGGTCCGCGTCGAGAAGCCTTCCGTCGAGCCGGCGCGGGCGATCAGCAGGGCCTGCCCTGCGCCGAGGGCGAAGAGCGGTTCGCGCCAAAGTTCCTCGTAGGCTTTGCCCTCGGGATCGGCCTTGGTCGCGAGCAAGGCCGTTCTCAAGCCGGGCTGCAGCTTGGCGAGGTGTTCCTCCCACCGGCCGTCGAACAACCGGGCCCGCGTGTCCGCGAGCAAGGCGGCCAGTTTCGCCGCCGGGCTGAAATCGTAGGGCGTGGGGTCCAGCGGCGGCTTGGCCGCCAGGTCGGCTTTCGCGGCTTCCGCTTTGCGGGGACCGGTTCCGCCCTCGGCTCCGCCGATGCCGGCCACCGGCTCGGTCTTCTCGCCGCGCGGCTTGAAGAAATCCGCGAAGAAGCCGGAGTCTTCGGTCGGCGCCGGTGTGCCCAATCCAGGCGCGGGGGCCGGTGCGGTGGCGGTCGCAGGGGGAGCGGGGGAGTTCGTCGCGACCGGGCGAAGCTCCTGCTTCGGGCGTAGGGCGAGGACACCGGCGACGACGGCAAGGACGCCCAGCCCCACCGCGCCTACCCGGACGAGGCGGCGGCGGGGCGCGGGGGTTACCTCGGGAGCCGTCATGGTCGCGACCCGACTATGCCGCGGCCGGATCCTATGACAAAGGCTTAATGCGGCCGCGCCGCAACGTCTCGGCGAGCGCGGGCGCCGTCGGCGACTTCCGGTGGGCGGCCAGGGACTCGGGGTCCCCGGCGTGGACGAGCCGGCCGCCGGCGTTGCCGCCTTCGGGGCCGATTTCCAGAATCCAGTCCGCCTCGGCGAGGACATCGGGGTGGTGCTCGATGACCACGACCGTGTGGCCTTGGTCGACGAGTGCGTGGAGCAGCTCGATCAGGCGACGGCAGTCCGACTGGTGCAGGCCGATGGTCGGCTCCTCGAGGATGTAGAGGTTGGGGCGGATTTCGCCGCGCGAACGCTCGCGGAAGGTCGGGAGCCCTTGCGCGAGCTCGCTCACGAGCTTGAGGCGCTGGGCTTCGCCGCCCGAAAGCGTCGGGCTGCTCTGGCCGAGCGTGAGGTAGCCCAGCCCGGTCTTTACCATCAGGCCGCAGAGGTCGCCTAGCTTGGCGTCGAACGACAGGAACGCGGCGGCTTCCTCGAACGTCATCGCGAGCAGGTCGGCCGCGGACTTGCCGTTCCAGCGGATCGCCTTGGCGGCGGCCCCGTAGCGCGTGCCGGTGCATTCCTCGCAGGGGACGTAGGTGTCGGGCAGGAAGCTCATCTCGAGTTTGATGCGTCCGGCGCCGGAGCAGGCCTCGCAACGGCCGCCGGAAGTGTTGAACGAGAAGAAGCCGGCGCCGTGCCCGCGGATCGCCGCCTCGGGCAGGGACGCGAGGCGTTCGCGGATGAGGTCCCAGGCGCCGACGTAGGTCGCCGGCGTCGAGCGCGGCGTCTTGCCGATCGGCTCCTGGTCGACCACCACGAGCTGACGGAAGCCCTTGAGTCCGCTGAGCGTCGCGAAGGCGGGTTTGCCTTCGTGCGCCACCGCGGAGAGCGCCTCCTTGCCGGTAAGGCCATCCTTCTTCTTCGCCAGCGCGGCGCGGATCGCCGGCGCGAGCAGGTCGGTGACCAGCGTCGATTTGCCGGCGCCGGAGACGCCGCAGACGACGGTGAGCCGGCCGACCGGGATCGCGACGTCGAACCCCTTGAGGTTACGCAGCGAGGCCTGCTTGAGCCGGACCCAGGCGGCGGGCGCGCCTTTGCCGGCGATCGGTCGTCGCGCGCCGCGGAGCGGGTGCGGGATGGCTTCCTTGAGGAACCGGCCGGTGACGGAGTCGGCGCGTTTCTCCAGCGCCGCGGCGGTGCCTTGGGCGACGATCCGGCCGCCGTGGACGCCGGCCCCCGGGCCGAGGTCGACCACGAGGTCGGCGGCGCGCATGGTATCCTCGTCGTGCTCGACGACCAGGACGGTGTTACCGCGGTCGCGGAGGCCCTTGAGGGAGCCGATGAGGCGGTCGTTGTCCCGCGGGTGCAGGCCGATGCTCGGTTCGTCCAGCACGTACAGGGCTCCGGAAAGCGTCGAGCCCAGCTGCGCCGCGAGGCGGATGCGCTGCGCCTCGCCGCCCGAGAGCGTGTCAGCGCCGCGGTCGAGCGCGAGGTAGCCGAGGCCGACGGAGTCGAGGAAGCGCAGGCGCGCGGCGATCTCGGGCAGCAAGGCCCCCACGATGGCCTGCTCGCGCGGCGCGAGCTTGAGCCCGGAAAGGAACGACAGGGACTCGTCGGGCTGCAGGCGCAGCAGCCCCGGCAGCGAGAGCGAGCGGCCCTTGGGTCCGGCGAGCTTCACCGAGCGGCCGATCGGGCCGAGGCGTTCGCCGTGGCAGGCCGGGCAGACTTCCTCGCCGACGCGGTCCGCGAGGGCGTTCTCATTGATCGACTCCTCCTCGTCGGACGAGAAGGTCGCGACCTCGCGGCCGTGGCCGCGGCAATCGGGACACCAGCCGCGCGGCGAGTTCCAGGAAAGGTGTTTCGGGTCGACCGGCGGGAAGGATTCGCCCGTGGCGGGATCGCTGCGCGACGTGGAGAGGTAAGCCACCTGACGGCCGTCCGGGCCGAGGAGCACGCACGCGTTCTTGCCCGCGGCGAGCGTCTGCCGGACGAGCGCGCGGAGGGCCTTCTCCCCGGACTCCTCGGTCTCGTCGGGCCGGCGGATCAGGCCGTCGGCGCGCAGTTCGCCGAAGACCGCGTCGACGTCGTGCTCGGAATAACGGTCGAGCCCGGCGAAGCCGTCGACCTTGAGCATCTGGCCGTCGCAGCGGAGCAGGCGCAGGCCCTTGGTCTCGGCCCATTCGGCCAGGGGACGATGGTGGCCCTTGCGGGACCGGACGAGCGGGGCGGCGAGGAGCAGCGCGCCTTTCTTCAGGGCCTTCGCCTTTTGGGCGATGACGCGCACCACCGCATCCTCGGTCATCTCCTGGAGGGGTTCGCCCGTGGTCGGGCTGTGCAGCACGCCGGCGCGCGCGAAGAGTACGCGCAGGTATTGGGCGACCTCCGTGACCGTCGCGACGGTGGATTTCGCGGAGCCGCGGGTCACGCGCTGCTCGATGGCGACCGTCGGCGGCAGGCCCGTGAGCGCGTCGATGTCGGGTTTCGGCAACTGTTCGACGAACTGGCGGGCGTAGGCCGAGACGCATTCGAGGAAGCGGCGCTGGCCTTCGGCGAAGAGGATGTCGAACGCGAGGGACGATTTGCCGGAGCCGGAGACGCCGGTCATCACCGTGAGCGAGCCGTGCGGGATCTCGAGCGAGACGTCCTTCAGGTTGTGCTCGCGGGCGCCCCTTAGGGAAATCGCGGTCGGCCGCGGTTTGGCGGGCGCGGCCGAGACGGCGGCGAAGGCGTCGTCGCCGCCCGCCAGGAAGCGTCCGGTGACCGTGCCCGCCTGCGCGACCTCCGCGGGCGGGCCTTCGGCGACGAGCCGGCCGCCGGCGGGACCGGCTTCGGGGCCCATCTCCAGGAGCCAGTCGCAGGACTTCAGCACGTCGAGGTGGTGCTCCACCACGACGAGCGAGTGGCCGGCTTCCGTGAGCCGGTGCAGCAGGCCGACCAGGCGCGATACGTCCTCGCGATGCAGGCCGGTCGTCGGCTCGTCGAGCAGCAGCAAGGCGCCCGGCTTCCGCGCGTCGATCTTGGACAGGTAACGGACCAGCTTGAGGCGTTGGGCTTCGCCGCCGGACAGCGTCGTGAGGGGCTGGCCCATCGAGAGGTACCCCAGACCGACTTCCTCGAGGCAGGCGAGTTGGGCGGAGGCGGGCGTGCGTTCGCCGAGGAACTGGCGCGCCGCCGTGACCGACATCGCGAGCAGGTCGCCGACGGACTTGCCGTCGTATTGGAAGCTCAGCACCTCGTCGCGGAAGCGTTGGCCGTTGCACGAGGGGCAGGGGAGGGCGACGTCGGAGACGAACTGCATCTCTACCGTCTCCCAACCCGCGCCGCCGCACCGTTCGCAGCGGCCTTCGCCGGCGTTGAAAGAGAAGTGCGAGGGGGTGAGCCCGGCTGCCTTCGCCTCCGGCGAGTTGCCGAGCAGCGTGCGGATGGCGTCCCAGGCGCCGACGTAGAGCGCCGGGTTGGACCGCGGCGTGCGGGTCGCGGGGGACTGGTCGACGAGCGCGACCTCCGCCGGTTCCCGGTCGAACTTCACCCACTTCGATGCCGCGGTCTCGTCGCCGGATTCCGGATCGCGCCGACCGATGACCTGATGGAGCAGCGTGGACTTGCCCGAGCCCGAGACGCCGCAGAGACCGACCAGGCGGCCGAGCGGGATCGAACAGGCGAAGTCGCGGAGGTTGTTGACCGTCGCGCCGGCGACGCGGAGACGCGGAGTCGTGTCGCCGATTGGGCGGGGGTTGCGGACGTCCGGTGCGCGCCGGCCCGACAGCCAGTCGCCCGTGGCGGAGGCCTTGGCCTTCAGGATGCCCTTCGGCGGCCCCTGGTAGATAAGGTGGCCGCCCTCGGCGCCGGGGCGCGGCCCGATCTCGATCAGCCAGTCGGCGGCGCGCATGACGGACTCGTCGTGCTCGACGACCACGACCGTGTTGCCTTGTTCGACCAGGCTGCGGAGGATGCCGACCATGCGCGCGAGGTCGCGTGCGTGCATGCCGACGCTGGGCTCGTCGAGCACGAAGACCGTATCCGCCAAGCAGGCCCCCAGGCACGAGGTGAGGTTGACGCGCTGCACCTCGCCGCCGGAGAGCGTGCGGGAGAGCCGGTCGAGCGCGAGGTAGCCGAGGCCGACGGCCTCGAGGTAGCCGAGCCGCGCGAGGATCGCCTCGAGCGCGTGGTCGGCCGGGTGGCGCGAATCCTTGGGCGCGAGTGGCGCGAGCAGCGCGCGCAGTTCGGTCACGGGCAGGGCGTAGAGCTCGGGCAACGTCCGTCCCTGCCAGCGCCAGCAGAGCGACTCCTCGCGGAAGCGCCGACCGCGGCAGGTCGGGCATTCCTCGTAGGCGCGCCAGCGCGACAGGAACACGCGGACGTGCATCTTGTAGGTGCTCGACTCGAGCCAGCGGAAGAAGCCGCGGATGCCGTACCACTTGCTTTCCCATTCGCCGGGGACGTACGTGGGGTCGCCGTCCTCGATGAGCCGACGCTGCGCGGCCGGCAGTTTCTTCCAGGGCACGTCCATCGGGATGCCCGCCTTGCGGCATGCCTTGGCGAGGTCGCGCTGGCTCTCGCCGTAGACCGTCCCTTGGAACGGGGCGATGGCGCCTTCGGCCAGCGTCAGCGTCGGGTCCGGGACGATTTTCTTCCAGTCGAGGCCGATGACCCGGCCGAAGCCGCGGCAGGCCGGGCAGGCTCCGACGGGTGAGTTGAAGGAGAAGAGCGCGGGCGACGCCGGACGGAATTTCCGTCCGTCCACGGGCGACTCGAGCAGCTCGCTGTAGCGCGCCACCTCGGCGCCGGCTTCGTCCAGGATCCGCAGGCGCCCGCCGCCGAGCCGGAACGCCGCGAGCGCGGCCTCGTGGAAACGCGCGGCTTCCGCCGCGGCGACCATCACGCGGTCCTGCACCACCAGCAACTCGGCCGCCTCGGCGGGAATCGCCTCCTCGCCGAGGCGCCACCGTCGACCGGTGACGAAGGCGCGGTTGAAGCCCGCCCTCACGAATTCGTCCGCCACCGTCGCCCAGGCGAGGTCGGCGGGCTTCGCGACGGCGAAGGTCAGCGTCACCGGCCGGCCGGCCTGGCGGGCCAGGCAATCTTCCCAGGCGGCCGCGGGTCCGCGCGGCGCAAGCGACAGGCCGGAAGCCGGGTCGATGAGCTGCGCCCGGTGCGCGAACCACACCTTGAACCAATCGCATAGTTCCGTCATCGTCCCGACGGTCGAGCGCGAGGTCCGCACGGCGTTGCCTTGCTTGATCGCCACGGATGGGCGGACGTTCTCGGCGGAGTCCAGCGCGGGCGCGGGGAGCAGCTCCAGGAATTGGCGGACGTAGGGGCTGAAGGTCTCGACGTAGCGGCGCTGCCCTTCCGCGTGCAAGGTGTCGAAGACGAGCGAGGATTTGCCCGCGCCGCTGAGGCCCGTGACCACCACCAGCCGGCCGACGGGGATATCGATGTCGAATCCCTTCAGGTTGTTCTGGCGGACTCCGCGGAGGCGAATGGCGTCGGGTCGGGGGGCGGACATCGGACCGTTCAACGGAAGGGAAACTGCGGGCTTGGCAAACCCGCGGTCAGTTTCCGCAGTCCACCCAGCCGGCGGGCGTGACCAAAGCGTGCAGGGCGAGGTCGTGCGACTCGGTCGGCACGACCTCGAGGACCTGCTGGTCGTAGGCGAAGCCGACGTGCAGGCAGCCCGCGGGCAGGCCCGCGAGCAGGCGGTCGTAGTGACCGCCGCCATGGCCCAGCCGCCCGCCGCGGCGGTCGAAGCCCAGTCCCGGGACCACGATGAGCTCCGGCTGGCCCGGCGGCAGGGTCGGGCGATCGTCGGCGGGTTCCCGGACGCCGTGCGCCGAAAGGACCAGCGGGGTATCCGCGGCGACGACTCGCAAGGTCACGCCCGTCGCGTCCACCCGCGGCAGCGCGACCGTCTTGCCGTCCGCATGGGCGGCGGCGCGGAGGGCGGCGGTGTCCAGTTCGGCGCCGTAGGCTTGATAAAGAGCCACCACGCGGGCGGCCCGCCAGGCCGCGGAAGCGAGCAGGCCGGCGGTGGCGGCGTCCGCGGCGGCGCGGCGTTCGTCCGCGCTCAGCGCGCGCCGCGCGGCCAGCAGCGTCGTGCGCAGCCGCGCCTTGAGCTCCCGCGTCTCCATGCCCTCAGAAAAGCCGGTTGAGCGTGAGAGTCAACAGGACGACCGGGAGGTACAGGATCGAGGCGAGGAAGAACGGCTTCGCGACCTCGGCCCGGCGGTGCGGCAAGGCAAAGTCTAGGCTGAGTTTTAAGAACCAGATGCCGGCCACCAGCGAGACCCACAGGAACGGGCTGGCCCAGCCGCGGAGCGTGCCGGCGGCTTCGGCGGGGGCGAAGAACGTCATCGCGATGCGGCCGGCCACAAAGAGCATCGGGATGATGAAGGCCGTGGACCAGAGCGCGGCGGTGCGCCCCGAGGGGTCGGTCACCGTCGCCACCTTGAAGCCGCCGCGGGCGTAGTCCTCCCGGCACATGACCGCCAGGGCCATGAAGTGCGGGATCTGCCAGCAGAAGAGCAGGGCGAAGAGCAACCAGCCCATCGGGTCGATGTCGCCGTGGGGCCGGCCTTGGCCGAGCTTGGCCGCGGTGCCGATGATGGGTGGGATGGCGCCGGGCAGGGAGCCCACCAAGGTGCACCAGGAAGTGACGGACTTGAGTGGGGTGTAGAGCAGCAGGTAGCTCACGACGGTCGCGAGCGTGAGAAAGCCCGCCAGGGCGTTGGCGCCCAGCCAGACTAAGGTCACGCCGGCCGTGGCCAGCGCGCCGCCGAAGAGCAGGACGGCGCCTGGGTGGATCAGTCGGGCGGGGATGGGGCGATGCTTCGTGCGCTCCATGCGGGCGTCCGCCTCGCTTTCCCACCACATGTTGAGCGCACCGCAACCGCCGGCGGCCAGCGCGGTGCCCACGGCGAGCGCGACGAGCGTCCGGGCCTCCGTCGGTCCATGCGGGTCGCTGCAGAAATAACCCGCGAGCGCCGTCAGGACGGAGAGGAAGGACAACCGGGGCTTGGTCAGCTCCAGGAAGGCGGCGGGGACGGAGCCGGCGCGTGCGTTCATGCTCAGGTTGGTGGCGGTTTTCGGCGAAAGGTTAAAGGCAAAACGACCTGCGGTCGGATTTCGCCGTTTAGATGTCGCCGAGAGCGCCGTCGCGGCGGTGGGCGAGCAGGGTGGCGGCGACCACCAGCGAGAAGAGCGCGGCCCCGCTGACGAGGTGCACGGTGCGGATATGCGGGTTCTGCGGCAGCTGAATCGCGAGGATGCCCAGCGTGAGCTGGACCGTGAGGAGGGTAGCGATCCCGCCGCCGAACCGGCGCTCGCCCCGGAGCAGGGCGAGGGCGAAGGCCCCGACGGCGAGGGCGGCGAGGAGGGCGCCCGAGCGGTGCAGAAAATTGAACCACCAGAGCGCGCCCGCGCCCTGCGTCGGGATGAACCAATCCACGGGGGAGCCGCCGCTCACCCAGGTGGTGAATCGGTTCTGGCGCATCAGGGCTCCGGCGAGAATTACCGCAAGCGTCAGGCCGGCCGCCCACCGGCCAAGGCGACGGGTCGCGGCACCCGCGCTCGCGGCGGTGTCCGCCCAGCCCTGCGTGTGGCCGAGCGCGATGGCGGCGAGCAGGGCGATGGTCAGCTGCGCGTTGACCGCATGCGCCACCGCGAAGGCGACGGCCTTAAAGTTGCCCTCCCCGCCGACGTTGAGCTTGTCGAGCAGCACGCGCAGACCGCCGAGGCCGCCCTGCAGGAGGACGAGCGCGAGTAAGCCGTAGGCGGCGAGGCGGACGAGCCGCCGGGGTTCGCGGCGCGCGTGCGCGACGGCGAGGGCGACAATCAGGAGGCCCAGTCCGGTCGCCGCAAGCCGGTGCGAATGCTCCGCGAACTTGTCGATCTCGGTGAGCCAGCCCGGGGGATTGACCGAGCCGTTCGAGAGCGGCCAGTCGAGGAAGGCCATGCCTGCCTGGATGCTCGTCGTGAAGCCGCCGGCCTGCAGGACCAGGACCGCCCAGAGTAGCGTCGCCCAGCATAGCCCCAGGAGGAGCCGGTCCGGTCGGGTGCGGGCGGGAGCGGTCATGCGTCCATCAGACGAGGCCGCCGCGCGGGCGCAAATCTGATTCGAAGCCGTCCGCGCTCTTAAGCGGGGACGATGGGGTCCATCAGCCGCCCGCGGCGCGGCCGAACGCCCGGATCTTGGCGACAAGGTTCGTCAGGCCGTTGCGGCGGTTGGGCGAGAGATGCTGGGTGATCCCGACCGCGGCGAGGAAGTCCGCGTCGGTGGCGGCCACCTCGCCGGGGCTGGCGCCGTCGTAGAACTCGCATACCAGCGTCGCCACGCCCTTGGTGATCAGGGAGTCCGCGTCGCAGCGGAAACGGCATCGGCCCGCCTCGAGCGCCGGGACCAGCCAGAGATTCGAGGTGCAGCCTTCGACCAGGAAGGCGTCCAACTTGAGTTCCGCGGCTAGCGCGGCCGTCGACTTGGCGCGGTCGATGACATACTGGAAACGTTCGTGGTGGTCGCCGAACGGCTCCAGTTCGGCGATGAGTTGGGCGCGGCGCGCGGCGAGGTCCATGGGCGCTCAGCGACCTTCGAGCGCGGCGGCGTCGAGGCCGGGCCTGATCAGGGTTTGCAGCGCGGCGTCCAGTTTGAGGGACTGGGCCGCGGGTAGTTTGGCTTCGGTGCGCAGCCAGGACAGGGCCTCCTGCCAGACCAGCGGGGAAGGCCGGCGCAGGGTCTGCAGGTTCTCCAACTCATCGGACATCGACTTGCGGCTGCCGTAGGCGTCGGTCAGGCCGGCCAGGAGCCGGGCGCGCACGTAATCCGCGCGGAGTTGGGAGTGGTTCGGGTGGACCTGCACGCCGGCCTCGAGGATCCGGACGGCGGCCTCCGAGGCGCGAATCGTGCGCAGGTGACGTCCGACCGAGCGATAGGCCTCGGGGCCGAGGTCCTTCGCCCGGAGGAACTCCGCGAGGTAGCGGTCGCCGATGTCGCGCTCGCGCTTGGCGGTCGCCTCATCGGGCTTGACGCGGGCGTAGTGGGCGATGCCGACGATGGCCTGGATGAGCGGGCGGTTGGAATGGAAGAAGGCCGGGTCGGCGGCGGAAACCTGCTGGTGCTGGGCGATCACCTGATCCGGCAGGCCGGCGTTGAGCAGCGCTTCCAGGTGCAGCGCCGCGAAGGTCGCGCTTTCGAAACCGCGGGCGGCGGCGACGCTCGTGAGGGCGGCGGTGAGGCCGTCGTAGCCTTTCTCGGCCGCGTAGTTGGCCAAGGCGATCATGGCCCCTGAGTTGGTCTCGAACTTGGACTTGATCGTCTGCAGCTCCTTTTCGTATTCATCCTTCAATCCGAGCCTGTCCAGTAGCTGCAGGCGCTGGATATGAGGGAAGGGGGCCTTTTCGTTGAGCGAAATCCGTTCCTGGTTCACCGAAAGGGCCATCCGGGTCTGTCCGAGTAGGATATGGAAGCGGGTTTGCTGAGAGAGGATGGCATCACGGGCGGTGGCGTCCTTGACGGCACCTCCTTTGGTTTCCAAGAGCGTGAGGCCCTCTTGGGTCTTACCGCCGTCGAAGAGCGCCTTGGCTTTGAGCAGGAGACCATTCGGGAAGTTGTCCAAGTTATTGATGGTGATCGTTTTGACGCAATCAGGATACTTGCCGGCCCAGTACTGGGAGGTCGCCGTTGCCAGCGCAATGGCCTCGCGCGTGGCCTGGGGTAGGTCCTTGCCGACCCGGAGGAGCTTCAAGCCTTGATCCATCACCTCGCCATCGCGTTCCCTCAACTGGAGGAACTGGAAATAGCGTTCTAGGTAGTCCCGACCCAATTTATCGTTAACTTCGAGAAATTCCAGGCCGTGACGCATGGTCTGAATGGCGTCATCGGTCCGACCCATCTTGCCGTGCAAGAAGTTGGCGTAGAAGAGTTTAGCCTTTGGGTTGGCGGGGTTGCAGCGCACGGCGATCTCGGCCAGGCGCAGGGTTTCGCTCGGTTTATCTGCCGATTGGGCCTCCATGGCCCGGTCGAGGAAGAAATCGGCCAGTTTGGAAAGGTGCTCTTGGCGGATTTGGAGGGCCTTCTCGGGCTGATCCTCGATCTTGGACAAAGCGAGTTGGACGAACTGGCGCAGCAGGGGTTCCTTGACCAATTCCGCCTTAATATAGGTCTTGCGGGCGTAGGAAGACACCAACTCGGGGGCCTTACCTGCCGGTAAACCCGTCAAAAAGATGATTTCCCCGTCCGAATAGTCCTCTTTGGCGGTCGGAGCCGGCTTGCTGGCCGCCGCAGGCGCAGGCGAGGGAGGGACCGGGGCCGGAGCAGGGTCAGCTGCCAGACCGAGGCCCGGGAGTCCTAGGGCTAGGGCTAGCGCGAGCAGCAGGTGCGGACGGGACATAGACCCGGACTTTGGTCGTTAGGAGGAAATTGTCCCGCATAAAAGATGGGTCGGCGCCCTCGGGTCACACCCCTCGTAAAGAAACCTTAAAACCAAAGCACTTTCCGCTTGCATGAGGGGCTTCGACCCCTATGCCCAAACACTCTTTTCCCTATTTACCGAGGTCCATGCCTACCATCAACCAACTCGTCCGCAAACCGCGGATTCAACCCAAGGCCAAGTCCAAGTCGCCGGCCTTGAACAACTCTCCCTTCCGCCGCGGCGTCTGCGTTCAGGTCATGATCCGCACGCCGAAGAAGCCGAACTCGGCCCAGCGCAAGTGCGCCAAGGTGCGCCTGACGAATGGCCAGGAAGTCATCACCTACATCCCCGACGAAGGCCACAAGCTCCAGGAGCACTCCGTCGTCCTCGTCCGCGGTGGCCGCGTGAAGGACCTGCCGGGCGTCCGCTACCACATCGTCCGCGGCCCCCTCGACTGTTCCGGCGTCGAGAAGCGCCGTCGCTCCCGCTCCAAGTACGGCGTTAAGCGCCCGAAGGAAAAGAAGGTTTAATCCGTTTCCGCACCCAACTCCCTTAGACCATGTCTCGTCGTCGCAAAGCAGCCAAGCGCGCCCACCTCCCGGACGCCCGTTACGGCTCCCCCCTCGTCAGCCAGCTCATCAATGTCGTGATGAAGTCCGGCAAGAAGTCCATCGCCCAGGGCATCGTCTACGGCGCGATCGAGAAGGTCAGCGAGAAGCTGATGAAGGGCAACCCCGTCGAGCTGCTGCTCGGCGCCCTCGAGAACTGCCGCCCGAAGTTGGAGGTCAAGAGCCGCCGCGTCGGTGGCGCCACCTACCAGGTCCCCGTCGAGGTCAGCCACGAGCGCCAGAATAGCATCGCGTTGCGCTGGGTCGTCGCCGCCGCCGCCGGCCGCAAGGGCACCACGATGTCCGAGGCGCTCGCCGCCGAGGTCGTCGATGCCTACAACAACACCGGTAACGTCGTGAAGAAGCGCGAAGAGACGCACAAGATGGCCCAGGCCAACCGTGCCTTCGCTCACCTGAAGTGGTAATCCGTCCCCTTCCGACCCCCGCCTGATTCCCGGTCCCGACCATGGCCAAGCTTTCCGATCTCAACTCCCCGTCCCGCGCGTTCCCCCTCGAGCACACGCGCAACATCGGCATCGCCGCGCACATCGACGCCGGCAAGACGACGACCACCGAGCGTATCCTCTTCTACACCGGCGTGGTGCATAAGATGGGCGAGGTGCATGACGGCACCGCCACCACCGACTGGATGGAGCAGGAGCGCGAGCGTGGTATCACCATCACCGCCGCCGCGATCTCCGCGGGCTGGAAGACGAAGGAAGGCTATTTCGCGGACATCGATCACCGCATCAACATCATCGACACCCCCGGTCACGTGGACTTCACGGCCGAGGTGGAGCGCTCGCTCCGCGTCCTGGACGGCGCCGTCGCCGTCTTCTGCGCCGTCGCCGGCGTGCAGCCCCAGTCCGAGACGGTCTGGCGCCAGATGAACAAGTACGGCGTCCCGCGCGTCGCCTTCGTCAACAAGATGGACCGCACGGGTGCCGATTACTTCGGCGCCGTCGACGACATCCGCACCAAGCTCAAGGGCAACGCCCACCCGCTCTTCATCCCGATTGGCCAAGGGGAAGACTTCAAGGGCATGATCGACCTGATCAAGAACGTCGCCTACCTCTACGACGAGACCGACCCGAAGGGGATGAAGTTCGATACGATCGAGATTCCCGAAGGCCAGAAGAAGGAAGCCGCCGAGTGGCGCACCAAGCTCATCGAAGGCCTCGCTGATTTCGACGACGTGCTCGCTGCCAAGTACCTCGACGGTCAGGAAGTGACCATCGACGAGATGCGCACGGGTATCCGCAAGGCCACCCTCTCCCTCAATTTCATCGGGGTCATCCCCGGTTCCGCTTTCAAGAACAAGGGCGTCCAGATGCTCCTCGACTGCGTCGTCGACTTCCTCCCTTCCCCGGTCGACATGCGCCCGCAGAAGGCGTTCATCGACGACGGCGACACGGAAATCGCGATCGGTCCGGACGACAAGGCCAAGGTCACCGGCCTGTGCTTCAAACTTTGGTCCGACCCGCACGTCGGTCAGCTCGTCTTCTACCGCGTCTACCGCGGCCAGTTGAAGAAGGGCGAAGCCCTCTACAACCCGCGCACCCGCAAGAACGAGCGCATCTCGCGCATCGTGCTCCTGCGGGCGATGGACCGCGAAGAAATCGACGTCGCCTATTCCGGCGACATTTGCGCGATCATCGGTCCGAAGGATATCGCCACCGGCGACACCCTCACCGCCGAGGACGACCTGATCCTCGAGAAGACCACCTTCGCCGAGCCGGTCATCTCGATGTCCATCGAGCCGAACTCGAAGGGTGACCAGGAGCGTCTCTCCATCGGCCTGCAGCGTCTCGCCCAGGAAGATCCGACCTTCCGCGTCACCTCCAACCCGGAGACCGGCCAGACCCTCATCTCTGGCATGGGTGAGCTCCACCTCGAAATCATCGTCGACCGCCTTAAGCGCGAGTTCAAGGTCGAGGCCAAGTCCGGCAAGCCCCAGATTTCCTACCGCGAAACGATCAACCTCGCCTCTGAAGGCGTCGGCAAGTTCATCCGCCAGTCCGGTGGTCGCGGTCAGTACGGCCACGTCGAAATCAAGTTGGAGCCCAACCCCGTCGTCGGTCGCGACCCGGAGTACAAGGCGGAGCAAGTCATCAACGAAATCGTCGGTGGCGTCATCCCCAAGGAATTCATCAAGCCCGCCACGGAAGGCATCCTCGAGGCCGCGAACAACGGCACCGTTGCCGGCTACCCAGTCATCAACTTCACGGCCCGTATCGTTTTCGGTTCCTTCCACGAAGTGGACTCGAATGAAATGGCCTTTAAGATGGCTGGCATCTTCGCCTTCAAGGAAGCGATGAAGGAAGCCAAGCCGATCCTCCTCGAGCCGATCATGAAGGTCGAGGTCGTCACCCCGGAAGAATACCAGGGTGACATCATGGGCGACTTGAACCGCCGCCGTGGCCAGATCCAGGGTATGGAGACCAAGGCTGGCCTCTGCAATATCGACGCCCGCGTCCCGCTGGCCGAGATGTTCGGCTACTCGACCGACGTCCGCTCCCTGTCCAAGGGTCGTGCTTCCTACTCCATGGAGCCCGGCACCTACGAGCCGGTCCCGGCTCAAATCCTCAAGCAGGTCGTCGAGACCTCCTCGCGCGCCCCGGCCCGCACCTAATCTCCCCCCAACTCCCTTCCCGATGGCCCGCACCAAAATCCGCATCAAGCTCAAAGGTTTCGACTACCGCATGGTCGACCAGTCCGCGAACGAGATCGTCGACACCGCCAAGCGCACCGGCGCCCGCGTCACCGGCCCCGTGCCGCTCCCGACCTCGATCGAGCGCCTCACGGTCAACCGCTCCCCGCACGTGGACAAGAAGTCCATGGACCAGTTCGAGATCCGCACGCACAAGCGCCTGATCGAGATCATGGACCCCAATTCCCAGACCGTGGACGAGCTGAAGAAGCTGAATCTGCCTTCTGGGGTTGACATTAACATCACCGTCTAACTCCTCAACCCTTCCACCTTAACCCTCAACCCAACGCAGGCTGCGCCAGCGCCCCTCTTCAGGACCAAGACTTCCGCAAGGAAATCCCAAGCCTAATGCAGGTCAGCAATGACCAAACGGCCCTCACCGGCCACCTGCCTCTTAGAAAAATGAAACACCAGCTACTCGGTAAAAAAATCGGCATGACCCAGGTCTACGACGCGGAGAACAACCTCGTCCCTGTCACGGTCGTCCAAGCGGGCCCTTGCCCCGTCACGCAGGTCAAGACCAAGGCCACCGACGGCTACAACGCCGTCCAGATCGCCTTCGGTGCCCAGAAGGAGAGCCGCCTCTCCGCGGGTGAAGTCGGCCACCTCCGCAAGGCGGGCGTCGCTCCCCACAGCCATCTCCACGAGATCCGCCTCGCCGACGACGCCAAGGGCGACGTCGCCAAGGTCGGTGACGTCATCACCGTCGAGAAGTTCACCGCCGGCCAGATGGTCGACGTCATCGGTACCGTCAAGGGCCGCGGCTTCCAAGGCGTCGTGAAGCGCTACAACATGGACGGCCAGCCGGACTCCCACGGTCACATGATGCACCGCCGTATCGGCTCGATCGGCATGCGCCAGACCCCCGGTCACGTCTTCAAGGGTAAGCGCATGCCTGGCCACATGGGTCAGGTGCAGCGCACCGTCCAGAACCTCCGCGTCGTGCAGGTGCTCGCCGAGAAGAACCTCCTCCTCATCAAGGGCAGCTTCCCCGGCGCCAACGGCGAGGTCGTCCTCGTCCGCCCGGCCAAAAAGGCCATCGCCGCCAAGTAACCCCTCCAGCACCTCAGCGATATGAAGCTCAAAGTTTACAAGTCCGACGGCACCTCCTTCGCCGAGAAGGAGTTCGACATCCCCACCTTCGAGGGTGACAAGGGCGTCGCGCTGCTCAAGCAGGTCATCGTCTCCTACCAGGCCAACAAGCGCCAAGGCACTTCCAAGACCAAGGATTACGGCGAAGTCGCCGGCTCCGGCAAGAAGGTGCTCCCGCAGAAGGGTTCCGGCGGCTCCCGCCACGGCGACAAGCGCGCCCCCCAGATGTTCAAGGGTGGCGTCGTCTTCGGTCCGCGCCCCCGCGACTGGTCCAAGACCATCACGACCCAGGCCAAGAAGATCGCCTTGCAGCGCGCCCTCTTCGAACTCGCCAAGGACGGCGGCCTCTCGGTGATCGAGAAGTTCGAGGTCGCCCAGCCGAAGACCAAGCTCTTCGCCAAGGTCCTCACCTCCGTCTCCCCCGAAGGTAAGCGCCTCCTGGTCGTCGACAGCGCCTGGTCCGAGCCCGTGCTCCGCGCCAGCCGCAACCTCGAGCGCGCCATCTTCTCCAACTCCTCCAACCTCAACGCCTTGGACCTCGTGCGCACGCCCCGCGTCCTGATCAGCGAAGCGGGCCTCAAGAAGGTCCTCGAGCGCACCAAAAACTAAGGACCCATCCAATGAAGCCTGCTTCCGACATCATCAGCCGCCCGATCCTCACGGAAAAGGCCTCCGGCCTGGCCGAGGCCAACAAGTACGTGTTCGAGATCCTGCCCGGCGCCGACCGTGCCCAGGTCAAGGCCGCCATCGAGGCCTCCTTCAAGGTCACCGTGCAGAAGGTCAACATCCTCATCCGCAAGGGTAAGGTCCGCCGCAGCCGCCTCGGCGGTGGCGCCATCTACCAAGAGACGACCTCCCGCCGCGCGATCGTGACCCTGAAGAAGGGCGACGTCATCTCCCTCGCTTAATCCCGGAGCCCGCATCCCACCATGCCTCTCATCACTTCCCGCCCCATCACTCCCGGTCAGCGCTTCCTTGTGCGCGTCAAGACCGAGGGTCTTCACCGCGGCCGCTCGGTACCCAAGCTCACCGAGAGCAACCACCGCGCCATGGGCCGCAACTGCTACGGCCGCATCACCTCTCGCCGCCGGGGCGGAGGCCATAAGAAGCTCTACCGCAAGGTCGACTTCCGCCGCGACCGCATCGACGAAGTCGCGACCGTCCTCCGCATGGAGTACGATCCGAACCGCACCTCCCACCTCGCCCTGATCGAGTACGCCGACAAGTCCCAGGCTTACATCCTCGCTCCGGACGGCCTCAAGGTCGGCGACAAGGTCGTCAGCACCAACACCGCCCAGGAACAGCTCACGCCCGGCCTCTCCCTGCCGCTGCGCCTGATCCCTCCGGCCACCTTCATCCACTGCATCGAGATCGAACCCGGCAAGGGTGGTCAGCTCGCCCGCTCCGCCGGCGGCTTCGCCCAGCTTCTGGGTCTCGAAGACGATCGCGTGATCCTGCGCATGCCCTCGGGTGAGCAGCGTTACCTCAACGCGGATGGTCGCGCGACCGTCGGCATCGTCGGCAATGTCGACCATCACAACGCCAGCCTCGGTAAGGCTGGTCGTAACCGCTGGAAGGGCCGTCGCCCGCGCCAGCGCGGTATGTCCATGAACCCGGTCGACCACCCGAACGGCGGTGGCGGCGGCAAGAAGAAGGGTGGTGGCGGTCGCCAGCACCTGAAGTCCCCCTGGGGTCAGCTCGCGAAGGGTTTCCCGACGCGCACCAAGGCGAAGGCTTCCAACAACCAGATCATCGTCCGCCGCAACGGCCGGAAGGTGAAGCAGGTCTAACCCCCGCACCGCACTCTCACCATGGCACGCTCTCGCAAAAAGGGATTCTTCGTCGACCCGCACCTCGTCGACAAGGTCATCGCCGCCCAGAAGGCCAACAGCCGCAAGCCGATCAAGACTTGGTCGCGCCGCTCGACGGTCACCCCCGATTTCATCGGTCTCAACCTCGAGGTCCATAACGGCAAGGCCTTCGTCGCCGTCTATGTGACGGAGAACATGGTCGGCCACAAGCTCGGCGAGTTCGCGCCCACGCGCACCTTCCGCCAGCATACCCAGCCTTCCCGCAAGGAAGCCCAGTAATCCTCCTCGTGCGCGCCGCCCTCTCCATGCTCCTCTTGCCCGTCGCCGCCTTCGCGGCCGGCGCGGCGGCGCTTGGTTCGGCGGAAGCGGACGGCAAGGGTGCCGTCGTCCAGGTCCTCGCGGGCCGGGACGCCGACCTGGTGGTCGTGTCCGGCGGTCATGATCGGGGCTTCCGCCCCGGCGCCGTCTGCACGGTGAGCCGCGACGGCCGTCCTTTCGGCACCGTCGTCGTCGCCGAGTCCGCCCGCGCCCGCTCGGTCGCGCTCATCCTTTCGCTCGACCCCGCCGCCGACCCGGCCGCCGCCCGCATCCTGCCCGGCGACATCGTCGCGGCCCGCGCCAATCCCCGCATCTAACCCTCTCCCCCTTTATCATCGTCATGGAAGTCCACGCCACCACCCGTTTCGCCCGCATGTCGCCCCAGAAGGTGCGCGAAGTCGCGCGCCAGATCCAAGGCCTCCCGGCCGAGGAAGCCATCCAGCTGCTCCGCTTCATCCCGCGCAAGTCCGCCCGCCTCCTTGGGAAGACCCTCGCGAGCGCCATCGCGAACGCCGAGAATAACCACAACCTCTCCAGCAGCGACCTCGTCGTCGTCTCCGCCACGGTCAACCAAGGCCCCGTCCTCAAGCGGTCGATGCCCGCCGCCCGCGGTTCCGCCCACCCCATTCACAAGTCCATGAGCCACATCCGCGTGGCCCTGGCCTCCGCCACCAAATAATCTCCGCACCCACATGGGCCAGAAAGTAAATCCGATCGGCTTCCGTCTAGCCGTCCGCCGCAACTGGGAATCCCGCTGGTACGCCACCAAGCGCGACTTCCCGGCCTTCATCCTGGAGGACTACCGCATCCGCGAGTTCCTCAAGGAGAAGCTCCGCCAGGCCGCGGTGCCCCGCATCTTCATCGAGCGCGCCGGCCAGAAGGTCCGCGTCCGCATCTGGACCGCCCGCCCGGGCATGGTCATCGGCCGCAAGGGCGACGACCTCAAGCTGCTCCGCGGGGAGATCCAGAAGGTCGCCGGCAAGGCCCGCATCGAGGACATCATCCTCGAGGTCAACGAAGTGAAGCGCCCCGACCTGGTCGCCCAGCTCGTCGCCGAGAACATCGCCCTTCAGCTCGAGCGCCGCATCTCCTTCCGCCGCGCCATGAAGAAGGCCGTCCAGACCACCATGACGAACGGCGCCGATGGCATCCGTATCCGCCTCGGCGGTCGTCTCGGCGGCGCCGAAATCGCCCGCGTCGAGTCCGCCCGCGTCGGTCGGGTGCCGCTCCACACCCTCCGCGAAAACATCGACTACGGCTTCACCGAGGCCCGCACGCTGGCCGGCAAGGTCGGCATCAAGTGCTGGATCTGCGCCAAGGACTCCGAGTTCTAAGCCACCCTCGTCCACCTCCGACCTTAAACTAGCTCACCATGGCCAATCTCCAACCCGCTCGCACCAAGTGGCGCAAGCACCGCAAGGGCAAGATCCGCGGCAACGCGACCGCCTGCAACACCCTCGACTTCGGCGATTTCGGCATCCAGTCCCTGGATCGTGCCCGCATCCCCGCCAACCAGATCGAGGCCGCCCGTATCGCCATCTCCCGCGCCCTCAAGCGCAAGGGCAAGATGTGGATGCGCATCTTCCCGCACACCCCGGTGACCCGGAAGCCGGCCGAAGTCCGCATGGGCTCGGGTAAGGGCTCCGTCGAGTACTACGTCGCCGTCATCAAGCCCGGCACCATGATGTTCGAGGTCGCCGGCGTCACGATTTCCGTGGCCCGCGAGGCCATGCGCCTGGCTGACACCAAACTCCAGGTCCGCTGCCGCTTCGTCGCCCGCGAAGAACTGGAAAAGTATTGATGCCCCCGGCTTCGCCCACCCATAACTGACCCTTTTCACCGATGTCCAAGTACCAGAAAGACAAGCCCTCCGCCGCCTCGGCCCTCCGTCCGCTGGCCCCCGCCGAGCTCCAGAAGCGCGTGCGCGAGGCCCGCGAGGAACTGCTGCAGCTCCGCCTCCGCCAGGCCACGGGAGCGGTCGAGAACTCCGCCCGTTTCCGCGCCCTCCGCAAGGAAGTCGCTCGTTGCCTGACCATCCTCTCCGGTCAGGCCCAGCAGAAGTAACCCACCTCCAACCCACGTTTCCCGATGTCCGAGTCCCGCTCCAACCGCAAGACCCTCACCGCCCTCGTCGTCTCCCGCACCGGGGACAAGTCGATCAAGGTCAACTTCCAGTACACCGTGCCGCACCCCGTGTACGGCAAGGAGGTCAAGCGACGCACCGTACTGCACGCCCATGACGAGAAAAACGAGTGCAAGACCGGCGACCGCGTCGAGATCATGGAGACCCGCCCCCTTTCTAAGCTGAAGCGCTGGCGCGTCATCCGCGTCGTCGAAGCCGCCAAGATCGCCGCCCCCGGCATCGACTAACCAGTCCCGGCCCACCTCCCGACCCACACTCTCATGATCCAGATGCTTTCCCGGCTCGACGTAGCCGACAACACCGGAGCCCGCAAGGTGCGGATGATCCGCCGCCTGGGCCAGCTGACCGACACCGCCGGCATCGGCGACATCATCATCTGCTCCGTCAAGGACTCCACCCCCGACGCCCAGGTCAAGAAGGGCTCCGTCTGTCGCGCCGTCATCGTGCGCACCGTCGCCCCGATCCGCCGCGCGGACGGCAGCTATCTGCGCTTCGACACCAACGCCGTGGTCATCCTCGACGAGAACGGCAACCCCAAGGGCACCCGCATCTTCGGGCCCGTGGCGCGCGAGCTGCGCAGCAAGAACTTCATGAAGATCATCTCCCTCGCTCCCGAGGTACTCTGAACACCATGTCTAAGACCGACATCAAGAAAGGCGACGAGGTCGTCGTCATCGCCGGCAGCCACAAGGGCAAGCGCGGCAAGATCACCGTCTACGATCGCGCCGACGAGCGCGTGACCATCGAGGGCCTGAACCTCGTGAAGCGTCACCTCAAGCGCACCCAGGACGGCCAGGGCGGCATCACCGAGCGTGAAGCCCCCATCGCCCGCTCCAACGTCATGCTGGCCTCCCTCTGGGATGCCCGCCGTGCCAAGAAGCCGGCCGCCAAGGCCGCCAAGAAGTAATTCCGACGAAACCCCCCGAGACTTAACACCCAATGGCCACTGTCCCTTTCCTGAAGAAGTACTACCTCGAGAAGGTCGTCCCCGAGCTCATCAAGAGCCGCGGTTACAAGAACATCCACCAGGTCCCGAACCTGAAGAAGATCGTCCTCAACTCGGCTTTCAAGGCCGAGGCCGACAAGGCCCACATGGCCGAGATCGTCAAGGAGATCACCAAGCTCTCTGGCCAGAAGCCGATCATCACCAAGGCCAGCAAGTCGGTCGCGAGCTTCAAGGTCCGTGCCGGCATGCCCCTCGGCTGCGTCGTCACCCTCCGCGGCGCCCGCATGTGGGAGTTCTACCTCCGCCTCACCGCGGTGGCCCTCCCGATGATCCGCGACTTCCGCGGCGTCAGCAACCGCCTCGACGGCCGTGGTAACTATTCCCTCGGCATCAGCGACCACACCATCTTCCCGGAAACCCAGGCCGACGGCCAGCAGCGCGCCAACATCGGCATGGACGTCTGCATCGCCACCTCCGCCCATAACGACGACGAAGGTCGCGAACTGCTCCGCCTCCTCGGCATGCCCTTCCGCCGCGCGTCCGCCACGACCGCCGAGACCGCCAAGGCCTAACCTCCACTCTAAGCAAACACCCGAATGGCCAAGAAGTCCGTCATCCAGCGCGCCCTCAAGCGCGACCGCCTCGTCAAGAAGTACGCCGTCAAGCGCGGCGAACTGAAGGCGATCCTCGCCGACCCGAAGACCTCCGAGGAGGCCTTCTACGAAGCCCAGCGCAAGCTCTCCAAGCTCCCGCGCAGTTCCTCCCCCGTCCGCAAGAAGAACCGTTGCTCGATCTCCGGCCGCCCGCGCGCCTACATCCGCAAGTTCGGTCTCTCCCGCATCACCTTCCGCGAACTCGCCCTCAACGGCCAGATTCCCGGCGTCACCAAGGCCTCCTGGTAAATCCCCCCAAGCACCTACAACTATGTCCGCTTCCACTGACACCATCGGGGATTTCCTCACCGCCGTCCGCAACGCGTCCCAGGCCACCAAGCCGACCGTGACCGTGCAATGGTCCCGCCTCCGCGAGGGCGTCGCCCGCATCCTCGCCGAGTCCGGCTACGTCGCCGGCTTCCGCAAGTCCGAGCGCGACGGTCTTCCGACCCTCGAGATCACCCTCAAGTACGTCGCCGGCGTCCCCTCGATCACCAGCATCGAACGCGTCTCCACCCCCGGCCGTCGCGTCTACGCCGGCTACGCCTCCGTCCCCAAGGTCATCGGCGGCATGGGCGTCTCCATCCTCACCACCTCGCGTGGCGTCCTGACCGACGCCGAGGCCCGTCGCCAGAAGGTCGGCGGCGAGCTCCTCGCGAAGGTCTGGTAACCCACCCAACCCCTTAGCACAGCCATGAGCCGAATCGGTAAGCAGCCCGTCACTATTCCCGCCGGAGTCAAAGTCGCCATCGCCGGCAACGTTGTCTCCGTCGAAGGACCCAAGGGCAAACTCTCGAAGCCTTTCCCGAAGGAGATCGGCGTCACCGTTGCCAACAACGTCGTGAACGTCGCCGACCTGACGGTGAAGAAGGGCAAGGATGGCAAGGATGTCGGCACCGCCGGCGCCCTCCACGGCACTATCCGCGCCATCATCCGCAATATGGTCGAAGGCGTCGCCACCGGCTACACCAAGACCCTCCTGATCGAAGGCGTCGGCTTCAAGGCCATCCTCAAGGGCAAGGTCCTCGACCTCGCCCTGGGCTACTCGCACCCGATTCAGTACACCATCCCCGAGGGCGTGAACGTCGTCGTCACCGACGGCACCAAGCTCGTCATCACCGGCGCCGACCGCCACATGGTCGGTCAGGTCGCCTCCTCCATCAAGCTCTACAAGCCGGTCGAGCCTTACAAGGGCAAGGGCGTCCGCGTCGAAGGCGAATACGTCCGCCGCAAGGAGGGCAAGAAGACGGCCTAACCGCCTCCCGCATCCATTCCATGAAACTGCAGAAGAAGAATCTCCTGGCGCAGAAGCGCCGCTGGCGCATCCGCAAGACGGTCCGCGGCACCGCCGCCCGTCCCCGCGTCGCCCTCAAGCTCACGCACCTCCACCTCTACGCGCAGGCCATCGACGACGACAAGGGCGTGACCATCGTCTCCCTCGCCACCACCTCCAAGGACCTCCGCGGCAAGAAGCTCCGCCCGAACGTCGCCGGCGCCATCGCCTTCGGCGAAGCCTTCGGCGCCAAGGCCAAGGCCGCGGGTCTCACCACCGTCGTGTTCGACCGCGCCGGCCGCCGTTACCACGGCACCGTCAAGTCGTTCGCCGAAGCCGCCCGCAAAGGTGGCCTGACCTTCTGATTTCATGAGCGAAGCTACCCCCAAC
>Ga0255117_1000074_pt1 | contig 29614 bp, 28 predicted proteins | sample Law_Atlam_RepA_8_2_FD_188583 | JGI IMG/M metagenome (GOLD analysis project Ga0255117, IMG submission 188583) | Freshwater microbial communities from St. Lawrence River, New York, United States - Law_Atlam_RepA_8h | ecosystem: Environmental > Aquatic > Freshwater > River | place: USA: New York...
CATCGAGCTCCTGCTCGTGATCGCGATCATCGCCATCCTCGCCTCCCTCACCTTCTCCCTCTTCAAGGCCGCCAAGAACGGCAACAACAAGGCCACCGCCAAGGGCGAAATCACGGCCCTCTCCACGGCCTGTGAAATGTACAAGAAGATGTACGGCGACTACCCTTGCCGCGGCACGGGTGGCCTCGCGGGCGGCGACGATCCCGGCTTCCGCAAGGACCTCTTCGACCAGCTGGTGGGCCGCAAACGCCTCGTCAGCACGGCCCTCAGCGGCGGCGGCAGCTCCGTCGCGCTCCGGAACTTCAACGACGCCACCCTCCCGGGTGGCTCGAACCGCAAGATGAAGCCCTTCCTCAGCGTCGGGGCGGTCACCTCCAACGACGACAAGTCCCTCGGACTCAACGACTGGTCCGGCGGGGCCGCGGCGGCCTTTGAATTCCGCGATCCGTGGGGTAATCCGTACGACTACCGTTACCGCATCCTCCCCAGTTCCTCGACGGCGATCCAGAATCCGACGACGGGCATCTTTGCCGACCCCTTCAAGTTCTGGCTCTCCCCGGGCTTCCTGATCGTCAGCTGCGGTGCGAACTACATCGAACCGACGAATCCCGACGATGCGCCCAGCTTTGGCGACTACTGGGATGATTCCGGATCCAACCCGATGTCCAAGACCGGCATGGTGCCGTCGACTTACGGCGACGAGTCCAACGAAGCCGGCCCGTTCCGCTCGGACAACATCACCAGCTGGACGAACTAAGCCGATGGGCCGTCCGGTTGCGGACGGATCCAGCGGACCAGACCTGCGCACACCAGCCACGCCAACGCGGCCGTGGCCAAGGTGTGCGAGAGGAAGTGTTCGCCCCGCGCGATCTGGTAGAGCCCCATCCAGCACCCGAGCCCGAGGCCGAGCCAGAGGCCCCAGTTGCGGCGGGCGCGCGGCCAGCACCAGTAGAGACCGAGCAAGGCAAAGCCCCCGCTCGCATGCCCGGCAGGAAACGCGTTGCTCGGGTATCCGTTCGGCTTCGGCTCAAAAAGCAGGAGGTGCTCCCAAGTTCCCCCGTACAGGTTCAGCGCCAGCGGCGTCGCCATCTGACTGACGGCCCGGAGCTGGGTCGCCACGATCGAAACCGTCGCCAGGCACAGCAAGGTGAACCAAAAAAGCCGTGAGACGCGGCCGGTGAAGGTTGCCCACAGCGCCCGCACCAACGTCACCACCGCAAAGAGGATGATCACCGCCTTGGGGCCATCGTAGGCCAACCAATTTCCCCACTGGCTATCATGCGGGATCAGCCAGGCCTTACCGTCCCAGAAAAGAGCTTGGAACCATAGGTCGACCGACTCCCCACCGAGACCCGGCACGCCGAAGAAGACCACCACCGCCACGAGGGCGAGGCTCGGCCAAAGGAGCGACGGGCGCTCAGCGCTGGGGATTGGCGAGGCCACCTTGGTTGAAGAGCTGATCGGTACCCTGATAGAATTCGATCGTCTGCTGCAGGGCATCCTCATCACCCGGCGCCGGCACGCGCGGAGCCAGCGCCCCCGTGGCGAGATCGGCCTGGTACTGGGTGGCGTTCCGCACCGGCTTCAGGACCGTCAACAGGCCATCGCCGCGGAGCATCGCCACCTTCTGGTAATTGCTGATGAAGGCCCGCGGTTGGTAGCCCGGCTGCAGGACATCGGTCCCCACGAAGCGCGACGTGTAGGGAAGGTTGAGCAGACCGAGCACCGTCGGCGCCATGTCGATCTGGCTCATCATCGGATCAAAACGACGGGCCTGAACATTGCCGGGGGACCAGATGAAAAGGGGGATTTCATATTTGCGGACCTCCAACTCACGCTTACCGGCCACCGAAGCGCAGTGATCCGAGACGATCACGAAAACAGTGTCCTTGAACCAAGGCTTGGCGGCGGCCGCCTTCAGGAAGGCACCGATGGCGTAGTCCGTGTAAGCCACCCCGCCCTCGCGGTTGACGAGCTTGGGGTCGATCTTGCCGGCTGGCCAGGTGTACGGACGATGGTTGGAGGTCGACATCACGAAGTGATGGAAAGGCTTGCCCGCGGCGTGCGCCTTATCGGCTTCTTCCAGGGACCAAGCGAACGAGTCTTCGTCGCACGCCCCCCAGGCGTTGGCGAAAGTCGGCTGCTTGCCGGCCGCCACCTGGCGCGGCAGATCGACGAGACGATAGCCATTCGCCCCGAAGAAGTAATTCATGTTATCGAAGAACCCATCGCCGCCGTAGATGAAGGCGGTCTCGTACCCGGCCTGCTTCAGGACCGAACCCAGCGTGCAAAGGTCTTCGCAACCCTTGCGGCGCAGCACGGACTGCCCCGGAATGGGCGGGATGGAAAGCGCCAGCGCCTCCATGCCGCGCACGGTGCGCGTGCCCCCGGCGTAGCAATTCCGGAACCAGAGCGATTCTTTGGCGATGGCATCGAGGTTGGGCGTCAAGTTCTTGGCCGCGTACGCCGGGTCGCCGTAGCAACCGAGGAACTCGGCGCTCAGGCTCTCGATGGTGATTTGGATGACGTTCAAGCGACGGGCGGGGCCCGCCGGCTTGACCACACGCGTGATGCCATCGGGCTTATCCGCCTGGAGGCGCTTGGACAGGCCGGCGATCGGGTCGGACTTGGCCGAAGGATAGAAGCGTTTCCATTCCAACTGGTTCGCCCAGAACGCGGCCAAGAAGGCGTATTCGCCGTTTTTGGAAAGCTCGGTGTCGTAGCTGTTGGCGAAATTCGGCTGGGGGTCGCCCATGTGGCGGAAACCCGCGACCAGGCGTTCGCCCACGCTCGTATGGACGGTTGACGCCGCTTTGAGGTCATGGCGGCCCACGGCGTAAGCATAGACCAAGACGAGGAGCATGGGCGTACCCAACCAGGCCAACGTCCGCCAGCGGGGCGTGGCATCGTCGCCGGCCCCTTCCGCCCACAACTGCATACAGCCCAAGCGGCGCCAGATGAAATAGAAACCCGCGGCGACGAGGAGCACCGCCGCAACGATGAGCGGTAGGTTGTAGGACTCCTTGATGTTCTTCACCACCTCGGTCGTGTAGATCAGGTAATCGACGGCGATGAAGTTGAAGCGCACGCCGAACTCCTCCCAGAAAAGGATTTCGGAAACCTTCCAGAAAGTGAACAAGAAGGCGCCGAAGCCCCAAGCCGGGAGGAGCACCCAACGGCGCCAGAAAGCGCCACCGATGAGGCTCATGCCGGCGAACGGCAGCGTGAGGAACCATGCCATCAGCAGGTCGAAAAGGAAACCGATGAACAACGAGGCAAAGGTCGGCAGACCCCAGGAGACCTCGCCGGCCGAGGCCAGCAAGAAGCCGAGGCGCAGCAACGTGCCGAGCGCGAGGTAGGTTAAGGCCAGCAGCCAGGTGCCACCTTGACGCGTCCGGAAGTTCCGAAGAAGCAATGCTTTCACGCCGGGAAGATGCCCGCAAACCCCGGTAGGGGGCGAGCCTATTTGGCGGGCGGCCCAACCGTTGGACGGTTACTTTTCCGGCACCTCATCGATACCGGAGCCACCCCAGGGATGGCAACGGCCCAGGCGCTTGAGCCCCAACCAAACTCCCTTGAAGAATCCAAAGCGCTCCAAACTCGTGCCCATATAGCAAGAGCACGTGGGATAGAACCGACAACCCGAGCCGGGAATCAGGTGCAGCGGCTTGGAGAGGAACTTTTTGTAGAAGGCAACCGCGCCCAAGGCGCACCGGGCCAACCACGATGGGGGCGGCCCGCTCATTCGGCCTGTTTGGAGGCCTTCGCCACGGCACCGGCGACGGCGACGGCATAGATCCGTCGCAAGTCCTTGAGCGGCTTACGCAACAGGCTCGGACGGGCGATGAGGACGACCTCCCAGCCCACTGGCAAGGCCTCCGGGTCGGTCCGAAAGAGCTCGCGCGCCAGGCGCTTGGCGCGATTCCGGTTCACCGCCAACGGAATGGCCTTTTTGGCCACCACCACGGCGAAGCGAGCCGGCTCGACTTCGGCCCCCGCCTCGGCGGGCCCAACATTCAAAAGAAAAGGCCCGCAGTCTAGCCGCGAGCCTTGGGAGCGGAGGCGTTGGAAATCGGCCGAGGCACGAATCCGACGTTCCCGCGGAAGACGCATGCGCTTACTTCCAGGAAGCCGTGCCGAGGCGCTTGCGGCCGAGCTTACGACGAGCGGCAATGACCTTACGACCGCCCTTGGTCTTCGAGCGGGCGAGGAAACCGCACTTGCGGGCGCGGGAGATCTTAGAAGGGCGGTAGGTGGGTTGCATGGCGTTTGAAGGGGATAGCCAAGGACACCCCGCCCAGCCTGTCAAGCCCCACGCTTCCCGGCTTGGCAGGAAGCCTTAGGGGTGGAAAGATGGGGGGAATGAGCCCCGAAGAAGGAAAGAAGCGCCCCCCACCCAAGCGCGCCTACCTGAATCAGGAGTTCATGGCCAGCCCACAGGCCCGGACCATCCGGGTCATGACGGAGCTCACCGAGCCCCACCTCCGGTTCAAGAAATACAACGTCCGCAACACCGTGGTCATGTTCGGGTCGGCCCGCACCCTCCCCCTTGAGCAGGCCCGCGCCCAATACGACGAGGTCAAGGCGCTCATCGCGCGCGGCGAGTGTTCAGGCGCCGAATGCTCCGCCCGGTTGCGCATCGCGGAAATGAACCTGCGCAGCGCCCCTTACTACGAAGCCTGCCGCGAACTCGCCTACGAAATGACCAAGTGGTCGCTCTCGCTGCCGGAGTGGCAGCGCTTCTTGGTCTGCTCGGGCGGCGGCCCGGGCATCATGGAGGCCGCCAACCGCGGCGCCTTCGAAGCCGGTGGCCGATCGGTCGGCTTGGGTATCGCCCTGCCCTTCGAACAAAGCCACAACCCCTACATCACCCCGGAGCTCGACCTCGAATTCCATTATTTCTTCGTCCGGAAATATTGGTTCCTCTACCTCGCCAAGGCGATGGTCGCCTTCCCGGGCGGCTTCGGGACTTTCGACGAGCTCTTCGAAATGATGACGCTCATCCAGACGGGCAAAACGAAGAAGCACCTCCCCGTCCTGCTCTTCGGTTCCGAGTTCTGGAAGAAGCTCCTCAACTTCGAAGTCTTCCACGAGTGGGGCATGGTCTCGCCGGAAGACCGCGACCTCTACGTGCACGTGGACTCGGTGCAGGAAGCGCGCGACACGCTCATCAGCATCATCACCGAAAAGTACCTGAAGGATGGCCACGAGCCCAATGACTGACGGGGTGCTGGTCGCTTGGACGACCTTGCCCAGCAAAGCGGAAGCCGACACCTTGGCCGCAGGCGCCGTGGCGGCACGCCTCGCCGCCTGCGCCCAGGTCGAGGGCCCCCTCCGTTCCCACTTCATCTGGGAAGGCGTCGCCCAAGCCGATGAGGAATACCGCCTCACCTTCAAACTCGCGGCCGCCCAGGAAGCCGCCTTACGCGCCTGGGTGCACAGCCGTCATCCCTACGCGGTACCCCAATGGCTGGCGGCCCCGGCCTCGCACGTCAGCCCCGCCTACCAAGCCTGGATCCTGGGCATTCGCTGAACCCTCATGACGACCCAAACGCTCGAAGCCCTGCTCTACTTCCTTCTCGGGCTCGGCCTGCTCGGGGCGTGGACTTACGAGTACCTCAAGCGCCGACGGACGAACGGCCCCGAAAGCTTTTGGCCCGGCACCTCGAGCGCCCCCTGGCAGGCCTCGCTGCTCATCGCCGCGGTGATGATTCTGATCACCATCGCCGAAACCGCGGTCGAACACCGCTTTAGCGTGACCAGCCAACAGTCGAAAATCGCTCCCACCTTCCTGCTCGCGATGCTCGGCGCGTCGGTCATCGAAGAAGCCGTCTTCCGCGGCTTCACCGCCCCGAGTTATTTTGGTGGGCGCAAACTCCTCGCGCTCATCCTCGTCGGCTCCCTCGTTTTCAGCGCCATCCATGGCTTCGATCTCCAAAGCACCCAAGGTCGCATCAGCGCGATCTTTTCCTTCCTGACCTCCATTTGGCTCTACTTGGCGCGGTTCAATCCGCTGAATCCGGATCGTTCGCTCATCCCGTGTTTTACGGGACATGCCGTGCGTAATCTGGCGGTGTTCGGAATTAAATGGGCACAAGGCTTCATAAACTGGAACTAGCCAAGCTTCCTCCGCAAAACCGTTGCAACAGACAGCGGTTTGGGGTGTCTTAAATGCACCCCCATGAATACTCCCGAAAGCAACAACCGTCGTGAATTCCTGAAGCTCGGCGCCCTCGCCGGCCTGAGCTTTGGCCTTGGTGCGATTCCAACCGCCGAGGCGGCACCGGACCCCAAGAATCTGAAGCTCCAGGGGCCCGATGAAATTGGCGTGACCCGTCCGCGCCCGGCCGGGAACAAGCCGGTGTGGGATCTCCAGACCAAGCCGCTGCAGAAGGTCCGCTGCGCATTCATCGGCCTCTCCCGCGGCTCCACCCACCTGAACTCCGCGCTGAACATCGACTTCGCCGAAGTCGTCGCCGTCTGCGACATCAACCAGAACCGCGCGAAGAGCGCCGCCGCCAAGGTCAAGGCCGCGACCGGCAAGGAACCCGCCATCTACATGGAGAACGAAGACTCCTGGGAACAGATGGTGGCCCGCGACGACATCGACGTCGTCTACATCTCCACCCCCTGGGAGTGGCACGTGCCGATGGCCGTCAAGTCCATGGAATGCGGCAAGCACGCCTACATCGAAGTCTCCGCCGCCGTCTCCGTCGACGAATGCTGGAAGCTGGTCGATACCTCCGAGAAGACGCAGCGCCATTGCGCGATCATCGAGAACTGCTGCTATGGCGACGAAGAACTCTTCGTGCTCAACATGGCCCGCCAAGGCTTCTTCGGCGAACTCAAGCATGCCGAGTGCGCCTACATCCACGACCTTTCGCAGAACGTCCTCTGGCAACTCGGCAGCGAAGGCGGCTGGCGCCGCAACTACCACACGTTCATGGATGGCAACCTCTACCCCACCCACGGCCTCGGCCCGGTGGCGCAGTACATGAACATCGGCCGCGGCGACGCGTTCAAGTTCGTGGTCTCGGTCTCCTCGCCCGAGTACAACCTCACCAAATTCCGCGACGCCAAGAACCCGAACAAGGGCAAGCACAAGGACGAGAAGTACGTCTGCGGCGACATGAACACGTCGATCATCAAGACGCAGCTGGGCCGGACCATCATGATCCAGCACGACGTGGTCAGCCCGCGCCCCTACTCCCGCATCAACGCGCTCTGCGGCACGGAAGCGACCTTCTTCGGTTACCCGGGCCGGCTCGCCGTCGACGCCGCCAACCCGCACCCTTCCGTCAAGGGCATGAAGCTCAACTCCCACAGTTGGCTCCAGGATGAAAAGCTCGCGGCCTTCATGAAGGCCAACGCCCACCCGCTCATCAAGAAGGTCGGGGAATCCGCGAAGAAGGTCGGGGGCCACGGCGGCATGGACCACGTGATGAACTACCGCATGCTCGATTGCCTGCGCCAAGGCATCACCCCGGACATGACCGTCTACGATGCGGCCGATTGGTCCGCGATCCTCGAGATCTCCGTCCGCTCCGTGAAGGATGGCTCGATGCCGATCCAGTGCCCCGACTTCACCCGCGGCGGCTGGAAGACCATCAAGCCCCTCGGTATCGTCTCCTAAGCGAGACCCAGCACTCCGCTCCAGACCCGGCCAAGCGGCCGGGTCTTTTGTTTCGCGAGGAAGCTCTTGGCGTAAGCGGTCTTGCCTGCCCACCCACGGCGGCAAAGACTGCGGCATGGGCTCTCCTGCCGACCTCGCGTCCTGGACCGCCGGCTTCATCACCCGCTCGGGCGAAGAGACCGAACGGGCCGCCGAGGCGTTTGCCGCCCTCTTGCCCCCCGACACGGTGCTCACCCTCGAAGGCGACCTCGGGACAGGCAAGACGACCTTCGTCCGCGGCCTGGTGCGCGGCCTAGGCGTCACCGGCGACATCACCAGCCCTTCCTTCGCCTTGCTCAACGTCCACGAGGGTCGCCGGCAGGTCTTCCATGTCGACGCCTACCGCCTGCAGGCGGGCGCCGGTCTGGATGACCTCATGATCTGGGACGTGGCCCGGTCGCCATGGAATGTGCTGGTGGAATGGCCCGAACGCGTGGCCACCCACCTCCCCCGCGGGCTCTGGAAACTGAAAGCCTCCATCCTTGCGGATGGAGGCCATCGTTACGACCTGACGCTGCCGGGCTGACCCGACGGCTTACGAGTTCCGCTTGCGCTCGTTCTCCGTCAGCCAGCGCTTGCGCATGCGGATGAAGTTCGGCGTGATTTCCACGAGCTCGTCGGACTCGATGTACTCGAGGCAGGCTTCGAGGGACATCTGGCGCATCGGCTTGATCTTGGCCGCGTCGTCGGAACCGGAAGCGCGCACGTTGGAGAGCTTCTTGTTGATGACGAGGTTGATCTCGAGGTCGTTGTCCTTGCAATGCTCGCCCACGACCTGGCCCATGTAGATCTCGTCGGCCGGCTTCACGAAGAAGTCGCCGCGGTCGTACAGACGGTCCAAGGAGTAAGCGGTGACGGCGCCACCTTCCCCGCCGATCATCACGCCGGCGGCGCGACGGGGGGCTTCGCCACGGACCGGCTCATAACCGAGCAGGTTGTGGTACATGACGGCTTCGCCACGGGTGGTGGTGAGCATCAGGGTGCGGAGACCGAAGAGGGCTCGGGAGGGCACCTTGAATTCCATGTGGATCCAGCCGCTGGTGCCGGCCTTGGCATCCATCGAGCGGAGTTCGCCCCGACGACCGAGGACGAGGGACATCACGTCGCTCTGGGAGGCCTCGGGGCAGTCGACCGCCAAGGTTTCGACGGGCTCGCAGAGGACGCCATCGATGGTCTTCATGATGACTTCCGGCTTGCCCACGGAGAGTTCGAAGCCTTCGCGACGCATCGTTTCGATGAGGACGCCCAAGTGCATGAGGCCACGGCCCGATACCTTCCAGGCATCGGCACCCGCTTCGCGGTCGACGCGGAGGGCGACGTTCTTTTCCAGTTCCTTGATGAGGCGCTCGCCGACCTGACGGCCGGTGACGAACTTGCCGTCGCGACCCGCGAACGGCGAATCATTGACGCGGAAGGCCATGGTCACGGTGGGTTCGTCGACGCTGACGGGAGGCATCGGACGGGGGTCCTCGATGTCCGTGATGGTCGCCCCGATTTCGACGTGGTCGAGGCCGATGACGGCGCAGATGTCGCCGGCGGAAACTTCCTGGGACTTCACGCGGCCGAGGGCTTCGAAGACTTCGACTTCCAGGACGCGCTGCTTGAACTGCTCACCATTGCGGGTGACCATCATGACGGGCATGCCCGGGGCGATCTTGCCGGCGGTCACGCGACCGACGGCGATACGACCGACGTAGTCGGAGTAAAGCATGGCGGTCACCATGATCTGGAGCGGGTTCGCGAGGGCCTCGGCGCGGGACTTGAAACCGGCGGCGGCACCGCGGGACGAGCCTTCGGCGTAGGGCTCGGGGATCTTGTCGACGATGGTGTAGAAGAGGTCCATCAGGTCCTTCGGACGCTGACCTTCCACGGTCTTGGCGCGGTCGAGGGTGCCCCAGCCTTCGCGGCCGGAAGCGTAGACGATCGGGAAGTCGAGGGCGGATTCCGGTGCGTCGAGGGCGACGAGCAAGTCGAAGACTTCGTCGACGACGGCATCGGGGCGGGCGGAAGGCTTGTCGATCTTGTTGATGACGACGATGGGCTTGAGGCCGAGGGCGAGCGCCTTGGAGAGCACGAAGCGCGTCTGCGGCATCGGGCCTTCGAAGGAGTCGACGACGAGGAGGCAACCGTCGGCCATGTTGAGCACGCGCTCGACTTCGCCGCCGAAGTCCGCGTGGCCCGGGGTGTCGATCAGGTTGATCTTGTATTCCTTCTTGTCGCGCGGGTCGGTCCACTTGATGGCGCAATTCTTCGCGGTGATGGTGATGCCGCGTTCACGCTCGAGGTCACCCGAGTCCATGATGAGGCCGTGCTGGCCACCCGCGAGCTTGTCGAGGTCCTCGGCGCGGAACATGCCGGACTGGTAGAGCAGGCGGTCGGTGAGGGTGGTCTTGCCATGGTCGACGTGGGCAATGACTGCGATGTTACGGAGATTCATCTGTAAAGGCCTTACGCATAGGAAAAACCCCCTCGGTGCAAGGGGAATAAGGCGTCCGAGCCCATTTAGTGGGCATTTTTACGCTTCCGTCACCCAGAGAGGGCCTCAGGCAAGGCCGTCTCGGACCAAGACGGCCTCGGAATCGAGGTCACGACCCATGAAATCGCGGAAAACCGCCTCGGCCGGCTCGGAATTGCCCTTGGCGAGGATTTTCGCCCGTAATTCGCGCCCTACCTTGGGATTGAGGACGCCCTCCTTGAGGAACCGGGTGAAGGCATCGGCCTCCAGGGCTTCCGCCCATTTATAGGAATAATACCCGGCCGCATAGCCCGTGGCATCCGAGAAGAGGTGGTTGAAGCGCCGGGCCATGGACGGGAGGCGCCGGGTCGTCCGGGTCTGCCAAGGACCGAGGTCGTCGTTCCAGTGCTGATCGAGGTCGGCGTCCTTGAGCTCTTGCGCGCGGATGTGCAGGTCGAGGTCGAGTTTCGAGAAACAGAGCTGCCGCATGCAGGTGGAGGCGGCGCGGAAGTTCGCGGCGGCTTCGAGCTTGGCGAGGAGCTCGCTTGGCAGGGTCGCGTCGGTCTCGTGGTGGCGGGCGAAGAGCGCGAGGGACTCCTCCTCCCAGCACCAGTTCTCGAGGATCTGCGAAGGGAGCTCGACGAAGTCCCAGGCGACGCGCACGCCGGAGAGGGATTCGACTTCGACCTCGGAAAGGACGTGGTGCAGCAGGTGGCCGAACTCGTGGAAGACGGTGGTGACTTCGTCGTGCGTCAGGAGGGCCTGCTTGTCGCCGACCGGCGGCGTGAAGTTGCCGCACATCAAGCCGAGGTGCGGAGCGAAGGAACCATCGCGGCGCGGGCCACCGGTGCGGAGGAAGTTCATCCAGGCGCCGCCGCGCTTGGACTCGCGGGGGAACCAATCGGTGTAGAAGGAGCCGAGGTGGCGGTCGCCGTCGCGGACTTCGTAGAAGCGGACTTCAGGGTGCCACACGGAGACGGGATCGCCCTCCACGCGGGGCGCGGCGGCCCGAATGACCTGCCGCGTCCCGGCGGCCGCATCGACATAGACGGTATCGCGGCCGACGACCTGGATGCCGAACAGTCCACCGAACAGCTTGAACATCCCGGCGATGACGCCATCGACGGGGAACCAAGGGCGCAGGGCTTCGTCATCGAAGCCATGCAGCTCGCGGCGCATCTGTTCGGAGTAGTAGCCGAACTCCCACGGATGCAGCACGCGCACGGCGTCGCCGGCCTTCTTCGCGCGGTAGGCCTCGAGTTCGGACATCTCGGCCTCGAACTTCGGGCGGATGCGCTTGGCCATGTCTTCGATGAACGCCAGCGCGGTCGCGCCATGCCGCGCCATGCGGCGCGCCGTGGTGAAATCGGCGAAGTGCGCCTTACCGAGGAGGCGGGCCTTCTCGTCGCGCAGGGCGAGGATTTCGGACACCAACGAGGTGTTGTCCCACTTGTCCTTATGGCCGACCTGCGTCAGGGCCTCCCAGCAGAGACGGCGGAGGTCGTCGTCCTGCGCATACTGCAGCACCGGGAAGATGGAAGGTTGCTGCAACGTGATGCGCCAGGCTTCCGGGCGGCCCTTCCCCGTGGCGGACTGCTTGGCGGCAGCCAGGGCGCTGGCCGGAAGGCCCGCGAGGCGCGCTTCGTCGGTGACGAAGTGCTCCCAATCGTTCGTCGAATCGAGGACGTTCTCGGAATACTTCTGCGTCTTCGCGGCGAGGAGCGCGTTGAGCTCGGCGAGGCGCTGCTTCTGCGCGGCCGGCAGGTCGGCGCCATTTTCCTCGAAGTCGGCCATCGACTCCTGCAGGAAACGACGGCGCACGCCCGTCAACGCCTGCGCCTCAGCGGTGGCGGCGTAAGCCTTGAACACGGCCCAAATCTCGGCGTCGAGCGTGAGCGAGGTGTAGAACGCCGTCACCTCGGGAAGGAGGGCATTGTAGGCGGTACGGAGAGCGGGCGAATTCAGGACCGCGTCGAGGTGCGTGACCAAGCCCCAGCCGCGACCGAGTTCGCGCGTGGCGTTCTCGAAGCCCAGCAGGACGTTGTCATAAGTGAGGCCGGGGCCGGAAAGTTTCTTGAAGCCATCGACGTTGACGCGGGCGCGGCGCAGGGCCTCGCGAATGTCCGGCTCGATCGTCGCCGGCTGGAGTTCGCTCCAGTTGAAGAGGAAGTCGTCTTTGAGAAAGGGGTGCACGGATTTGAAGGTGCCCCAAAAGGCGTGAATTTCAAGGTTGCTTGGCGGGAATATGCGACGGCTTTCCGCCGTAATCGGGTAGTCAGGCTTGCGAAGCTTAAGGGATGCCCCAAATGCTTCCGTCATGAGCAACCTGCCCGTGCTGCCCGTCCAGCACCTCGAGGTCATTCCGACCAAGGGAGGAACGGCCGTTTTCTTGGTCACCGAGCGCAAGACCATCGTCATCCAGGTCGACGCCTCCGTCGGCGAAGCCCTCCTAGCGGCCTTGGCCGGCAAGGTGGCCGAGCGTCCGCAATCGCACGACCTCATGCTGCACCTGCTGCTGGGCCTGGACGCCGTCGTCGGGCATGTCGTCATCCTGGAGGTCAAAGACGGCGTCTTCTTCGCCCGCATCGTCCTGAGCCAAGAGGGCCCGGTCGCCCGCAAGGTCGCGGAAGTCGATGCCCGGCCCAGCGACGCCCTGGTGCTTGCCGTGAAAGCCAAGCGCCCTGTCTTCCTCAGCCGCCAAGTGATCGAAGCCTGCGAAGACATGACGGAGACGCTCGCCCGCCTCCGGAAGCAGGCGTGAGCACCCCCCTCCCCGCCCCGCTGATCGACGGCACCCGTCCCTCGGTGCTGGCGCCGATGCAGGACGTCACCACGACGGGTTTCATGCGCGTCATCGGTCGGCGCGAAGGCCCCGATTGGTTCGTGACCGAGTATTTCCGCGTGCACGAATCGTCGACGCCGGAAAAGCACATCGTCGACTCGTTGTTGAACCACGGCACCGGGCGTCCGGTCTTCGCCCAGCTCATCGGCGAAGATACGCCGCACATGGTGCGGACGATCAAGCTGCTGCAGAAATACCCGATCGCGGGCATCGACCTGAACATGGGCTGCCCGGCCCCGAAAGTGTATCGGAAGAACGTCGGCGGCGGACTCCTCCGCGACCCGGCTAAGATCGACGAACTTCTCGGCGCCATGCGCGCCGAAACGCCCGGTCGCTTCACGGTGAAGATGCGGATCGGCTTCGAGGACCAACGTCACTTCGACGCGATCCTCGCGCTCGTGGCGAAGCACCAAGTCGACCTGCTCACGGTGCACGGGCGGACGGTCAAAGGGCTTTATTGGTCCGAGGTCGACTACGCCGCGATCGCGCACGCGGTGAAATCCGTCCCCTGCCCCGTCATCGCCAACGGCGACGTGACGAGTGCCGCCAAGGCCCAGCGGCTCCTCGCCGAAACGGGCGCCTGGGGCATGATGATGGGCCGCCACGCCATCCGGAACCCTTGGGTCTTCCAGCAATGGCGCGCCGGGCAGCAAGGCCGGACCCCCTTCGCGCCCACGCTCGGGGACGTTCGGCAGTATATCCAGGAAATCGCCGAGGAATGCTGCGATCAGGCGATGGCCGTCGACCGCCAAGCGGGGCGCCTCAAGAAATTCCTCAACTTCATCGGCCTCGCCGTGGATACCGAAGGACGCTTCCTGCACGAGATGCGCCGGACCGAAACGATGTCGGACCTGCTGAAGTGTTGTGATGCGCACCTCCTCGGAGCCCGCGCCACGGAGCGTTACCCGGAAGAGCCGCACCGCGGACTCATCGCGCGGCCGACGCGCGAGACCCAGCAAGGCTGCGAGCTCTGATCAGTCGGCCTTCACCGCGGCACGCAGCCGGCGGTCACGGGCCAAGACCAACAAGAGCGGGCCGCCAATCACCAGGAGCGACCAGAGGCCCGCGACCAAGGCGACGAATGTACCGAGGCTGCAGGCGCAGGACTGCTTCCGACGGAGCACCAGATACCACGGCAAGCAAAGCGCCAGGCCGACAAGCGTGGCCTTGCTGGTCCGCAGGAGCGATGCCTCCAAGGCGGACTCATCGTCGCGGACGCGGCGCAGGAGAATGGCGGTCCAGACGATCCACGAGACCAGCCAGGCGACGAGGATGCCGATGATGTAGCCGCCACTCGCGAACTCCTTGGGGTTTGCGCCGGGCAAGAAGTAGTAGACGTCGAGCAACGCGAACAACGGCAGGGCGACCAGGAACGCCGTGCAAAAAGCGGCCCCGAGGACGCGTGGCCAGAGGGCCGTGGGCTGCTCGGTCAGGGAAAGTTTTGGCGCCAGCGGCAGGAAGAAGAGGCCGGACTGCAGGAGGGCGCAGGCCCAGAAGAGCATCACAGGCACCACGTCGATGGTGCTCTCCCCGAGGTGCTCCCAGTTGATGCGGAAAAGGTTTCCGCCCACGAGGTCGCCCAGTTCCGGAGCGTCCCCCAAGAGCACCACAGCGACGAGAACCATCACCGCGTTGAACAGGAAGGCCAAGGGAATCGAGAACCAGAAAGCCTTTGAGAGGGGGCGCATGGGGTATAAAGTCAGGGTAACCGGGGCGATGGACGGGGCGAGTTCAAACAGCCCCCCTTGACTCTGTCCGCAGACCGATAAAGTGGAAGGCATGATCAACCTCACCGAAGCCGCCGCCCAACAGGTCCGGGCTTTGCACGCCCAACAGGCCAACCCGGAATCCTCCCTCCGCGTCCTCATCGAGGCCGGCGGTTGCTCGGGCTTCGAGTACGGCATGGCCTTCGACGTCCGCAAGGAAGGCGACCAGGAGTTCGAGAGCCAGGGCCTGAAGATCCTCATCGACCCCGCCAGCCTCGCGTACCTGAATGGTTCGACCATCCACTTTGACGACGGCCTGCACGGCAAGGGTTTCGAAGTGCGCAACCCCAACGCCAGCAGCACCTGCGGCTGCGGCAAATCTTTCAGCTAACACCATGAAGCCCTACCTGCTCATCCCCATCGCCGTCGGCCTCGCGTTCGCCCTCTTCGCCGCCACCTCCCCTTCCGAAACCAAGCCCATGACCAAAGCCGAATCCCCCTCTTCGAAAGTCCCGCAAGTCCTCGTCACCCTCGACGACGGCAAAGGCGGCGTCGGCAAGCCGCAGCTCGTCGACAAGGTCGTCCGCACGGACGCCGATTGGGCCGCCCGCCTGACGCCGGCGCAGTACGAAGTCTGCCGCGCCAAGGGCACGGAACGCCCCTTCTGCGGCACCCTGCTCGACAATAAGAAGACCGGTACGTACCACTGCGTCTGCTGTGAGCTCCCGCTCTTCTCGTCCGACGCCAAGTTCAATTCCGGCACCGGCTGGCCGAGCTTCTTCCAGCCCGTCTCCAAGGAAAACGTCGCGACGATCTCGGATCGCTCGCACGGCATGGTGCGCACGGAAATCCTCTGCGCCCGCTGCGATTGCCACCTCGGCCACGTCTTCGAAGACGGCCCGAAGCCGACCGGCCTGCGCTACTGCCTGAACTCCGAATCGTTGAAGTTCAAGGAACGCGCCGGCGAGAAGAAGTAAGCCCGCTTACTTCTTCTTGGCCTTGGTCTTGGCGGCCGCCTTCTTCACCGGGGCGGCCTTCTTCTTGGCGACAGCCTTGATCGGCTTCTTGGCCGCAGGCTTGGCTGCCTTCTTGGCGACAGGCTTCGCCGGCTTCTTGGCGGCCACTTGCTTGACCGGCTTCTTGGCGGCAGGCTTGGCTACGACCTTCGCGACAGGCTTGGCCTTCTTGGCCGGGACAGCCTTGGCAACCTTCTTGGCGGACTGCTTGGCGGCAGGCTTCGCGGGCTTGGCCGCAGCCTTGGCCTTGACCGGGGTCGGCTGGAGCAACGCCCGTTCTTCGGGCGAGCCCTTCACGAACCTCCAAAGCGTCGCTTTCAGTTCATCGAACCCTTCGCGGGAGTAGCAGGAAATCGGAGCGACGAGCACCGGTACCTTGTCGCGGAACTTGGCGAGGTTGGCGGCGGCTTCCGGCAGGTCCATCTTGTTGGCGACGACCAAGCGGGGCTTGGCGGCGAGGATGGGCGAATACAGGGCGAGCTCGCGCTCGAGGATGCGGAAGTCATCCCAAGGCTTGCGGTTCTCGCTCCCGGCCATGTCCAGGATGAACACGAGCAGCGTGCAGCGCTCGATGTGGCGGAGGAACTGGTGACCGAGGCCACGGTTCTCGTGGGCGCCTTCGATCAGGCCGGGAATGTCGGCCATGAAGATGCGACCGAAGGTCTCGGGGTATTCGATGACACCCACGTTGACGTGCAAAGTCGTGAACGGGTACGGCGCCATCTTGGGGCGGGCCGCGGTGAAAGCGTTGGTGAGCGTCGACTTGCCCGCGTTCGGGTAGCCCACGAGGCCGATGTCGGCGATTGTCTTGAGCACCAGGCGATACGTGCCGGACTCACCGGGATAACCAGGGGTCGTGCGGCGGGGCGCTTGGTTGACCGAGCTCTTGAAGTTCATGTTGCCCATGCCGCCCTTGCCACCGGCGAGGATGACCACGCGTTCGTTGTGTTCGGTCAGCTCGGCGAGCAAGCGGCCGGTGACGTCATCGACCACCTGCGTGCCCGGAGGGACGCGCAGGATCAAATCCTCGCCATCGGGACCGGCGCATTGGCGGCCCATGCCGGGCGTGCCGTTGCGGGCGCTGCGGTGCGGCTGCCAGCGGTAGGCTTGGAGGTCGCCCTCGTTGCGGTCGCAAAGCAGGACCACGTCGCCACCCTTGCCGCCGTTGCCGCCGTCGGGTCCGCCCTTCGGGATGAACTTCTCGCGACGGAAGCTGACGCACCCGTGGCCACCGGCTCCGGACTTAAGGATGACTTTGGCTTCGTCGATGAACATGCCCTCAAAGTAGGGCCTCGCCGCCTCGCAGGGCGAGGAGGAAAGCGTCGGACTCGCCTAAACTCAGCGCTCCAGTCCGCGGGAACGGCGCAACCAGCGTTCCAACGGGGCGAAGAAGACGAGGTCCGCCAACAAGCCGACGAGCATGACGACCGCCATCACGCCCATGACCTGATCCATGCGGAGGAGTTCGCGCCCAGCGTTCAGGAGCGAGCCCAAGCCGAAGCCGGTGACGATGACGACGAAGATTTCGGCGGCCATGAGCGAGCGCCAAGCGAAGGCCCAACCCTGCTTCATGCCGCTCAGGACGCCGGGCAAGGCGGCGGGGAAGATGACGCGCGACCAAAGGTGCCAACCGTTGGACCCCATCGTCTGGGCGGCCCGAAGGTAGAGCGGCGGGACGTTCAGGACCGACTCCTGGACGGCGATCACGACGGCCCAGAGGGTGCCCATGACGACGACGAAGAGGACGGCTTCCTCGCGGATGCCGAACCAGAGCAAGGCCAGCGGTACCCAGCACACCGAAGGCAGCGTCTGCAGGCCGAGCGCCAGCACCCCAATCGTATCACGCACCCAGCGGACGCGGGCGCAGAGGGCGCCGAGCGGAATGCCGATGGCGGCACCGATGGCGAAGCCGATGATCAGGCGACGCATCGTCACCCAAGTCGCCGGCAGGAGTTCGCCCTTCTGCAGGGCGACGAGGTAGTGCCCCGACTCGAAGGACGCCCGGTCGAAGAGCGCCCACCAGAACCACTGCAGGATGTGCGAGGGCGCCGGGACGAGCACGTCGTTGACGTGGCCGGCACGCACGAACCATTCCCAGCCGCCGAGGACGGCGAGGGCGATGAAGGTCGGGATGACGAAGCGCGGGAGTTTCATGGGCTTACTGCTTGTCCGCGGCGAGATGCGCGGAGAGCGCCGTGGTGACTTCCGCGGCGAGGTTCGCCAGCGCCGGATCGTTCATGCGGCGGGGACGCGGGAGGTCGACGTCGAAGACCTGTTGGACGCGGCCCGGATTGGGCGAAAAGAGCACGACGCGGTCACCGAGGCAGACGGCCTCGCGGATGTTGTGCGTGACGAGCACGATGGTCTTCTTGCGCTTCGTGAAGATCTCCTGGATGTCGCCGTAGAGCTGCTCACGGGTCAAGGCGTCGAGGGCCGAGAACGGCTCGTCCATCAGCAGCACGCGCGGGTTGGGTGCGAGCGAACGGGCCAAGGCGACGCGCTGACGCATGCCGCCGGAAAGCTCGTGCGGACGGGCCTTCTCCTTGTTGCCTAGGCCGACCAAGTTCAGGTAGTAACGCGCCGACTCGAGACGCTCCGCATCGGTGAGGCCCGGCTTAAGCCGGAGGCCAAACAGGACATTCTCCAACGCATTCAGCCAAGGGAAAAGCGCGTCTTGTTGGAACATCACGAGCCGATCGCGGCCCGGAGAAAGCACGGGCTCGTCGCCGAGCTGGATCGTACCCTCGTCGCTATGCTCCAGACCCGCCAAGAGGCCGAGCAACGTGGATTTACCGCAGCCCGAGGGTCCGACGACCACCAGGAACTCCCCTTCCCGGACGTCCAAGGAAATGTCTTCCAAGGCCGTCACGCGACCAGCCGCCCCTTCGAAACGCTTGGTCACGTTGCGGAGGGTGAGGGCCGCCGAGGCGGGGGACTTTGGGAGAGGGGAGCTCATGGAGCGAACCGTGGGCTGATTTCAGGGCCAGCCTTGAAGTTGTCAAGTTTAGTTAACTTATCAGGATTAGGGCTTAGGCACAAACTAACAGGGCCCAACCTAGGAGTCACCACCCAAGGTAGGGCCCAGTGCTTTGGTGGCCTTTACTTAGCCGCGGGAGCCGGATCAGCGACCAGGGACTCCAACAGCGGCCCGATGGGGGCATCGCCGGTCAACAGGCCGGAATCCTTCGAGTCCTTGAGCGCCCGGGTGAAGACAGCCGTGAGGCGAACCTTGCGGGCGGCGTCGTCTTCCCGGGCGTCGAAGATCACGCGACCAAGCGCCGGACCGATGAGGCTGGCCTTGGGCGGGGTCGAGCGGGTCTCACCACCGATGCCGGCGATGACGAGCTTCTCGTGCCAGGCTTGATCCGCCAGCAACTTGTCGCGCAGCGCATAGTGCGAACGGACGAAGGCCGCGATGCCCTTCCCGTTCTTCGCCAAGGCGGACTTCGAGGAAGCCAGCACGGTGATGATGGAATCCTTTTTCTCCAGGAGAATCTTACCGCCGAACTCGCTCTCCAGACGCGTCACCCAAGGCTCAACCGTCCAAGCTGCATCGACGTCGCCACGCGAGAACAACAGCACCAGCTCGGAGTTCTGCGCGGGGATGACTTGGGCGTCACCACCGTTGACCTTGATGGTCAGACCCCCTTCACGCAACCAGACGCGGGCGTCGATATCCTGCGTGTTGCCGAGCTGCGGTGTCGCGAGGCGGCGACCGATGAAGTCTTTCGGAGATTTCAGATCGAGACCCTTACGGACGACCAGGGCGTTGCCGCCGCGGGCGACGGAAGCTAGGATGCGTAGCTCATTCCCCTTGGTGCGGACGTGCGCGTTGATCACCGGCGACGGGCCGACATAGGTCAGGTCGACCGCTCCGGCCAACAACGCTTCCATCGCGGAAGGGCCGGCGTTGAACGAGCGCCATTCGATCTTCGAGCCCTTCGGCAGGTTGGCTAGGTGCCAATCGGCACCCTCACGCTCGAGCTGTCGGGCCGCCAAAGCCGGCGAATGCGTCAGGTTCGGGAAAAACCCGACGCGGAGGGTCACCGGCTCCTCGGACTTAAGACCGATCGTCAGCAGGCTGAGGCAAAAAAAGGCTAGTCGCATGGTCGAACAGGAACAATATCACTAAACATTATATCATTAGTCAACATTAACTATTTTAATCACTAAACTTTCATCATCATATATTTACAACAAACCATAGACTTGCACTAACCACAAGAGCCGTGGCAATCCAGCCCAGCACACGAATCCAATGTGGTGCGACGAACACGCCCATCAAATCCGGATCGCCCGTCATGCGCACCAAGGGCCAACAAGCAAAGCCGAGCTGGAGGCTGAGGATGACCTGACTCCAGATGAGGAGGCTTTCCACCCTGCCCTCCCCGGCCAAGCCAATGACGAGCAACGCCGGGGCCAGCGCCGCGAGACGCGTCGCGATACGCACGATCCAGCCGGCGCCCTTCACCTTAAGGAATCCCTCCAGCACGATCTGGCCGGCCATGGTCCCGGTGATGGTGGCGTTCTGACCTGAAGCCAAGAGCGCCACGGCGAAAAGCGTACCGGCGAACGTCACACCCAGAACGCCGTCCAGCAACCGATGGGCTTCGCGGATGTCCGTCACGGCTTCAGGTCGACCGTGGAACGCCGCGGCGCTGAGCACCAGCAGGCCGGCGTTGACGAAAAACGCCAAGCAGAGCGCGAGCGTGGAGTCCCAAGTCGCGAAACGCATGGCCTCGCGGCGCTCGGTTTCCGTCTTCCCGAAATCACGGGAACCCACGAGCGACGAATGCAGGTAAAGGTTATGCGGCATCACCGTGGCGCCGATGATGCCCAGGGCGACGAAGAGCATGCCGGGGCGCGTCAGCACTTCCGTGGATGGCACGAAGCCTTTGACCATCTCAGCGATCGCGGGCTTCGCCAAGAGCAGTTCAACCCCGATGCAGGCCGCGATCGTCAGCACGAGCACCGCCACGAGCGACTCCAGCCAACGATAACCGAGACGGGTCAATGCCAAGAGCACCAAGACGTCGAGGGCGGTGATGATGGCGCCGAAGAACAGCGGGATGCCGAAGAGGATCTGCAGGGCAATGGCCGAGCCCAGCAGTTCCGCGAGGTCCATCGCGATGATGCCGACTTGGGCGAAGAACCACAGGCACTTGGCCACCCAAGGCGAATAGCGCTCCCGACAAGCCTGCGCGAGGTCCAAGCCGGTTGCGACGTTGAGACGCACGCAGAGGTGCTGGAAGAGGATCGCCATCAGGTTCGACAGCAGAATCACCCAGAGCAGCGCATAGCCGAACTGTGACCCGCCCGCGAGGTCGGTCGCCCAGTTGCCTGGATCCATGTAACCGACCGAGACCAAGAAACCTGGCCCGACGAACCCGAGGAAGCGCCGGAAGGCACCCCAGCGGGAAGCCGTACGGGCGGGATTCGGTTCGGCTGTCCTCATCAGTGTTGAGCATTACGCCCCGTCCGTGGCTGTCAACCCGCCGCCCGCCACACCGAGTAGCCCGCCAAAGCCGACCAGAGCGCGGTGCGCCAAGCGTGCGAACGCAGCAAGCTCCCCAAGGCCGGCGAAGTGGGACCTTGCCGCTGAAGTTGGCGATGGCATGGGACGGACCAGAACCCCGTGAGGCCCCAGGTACAGGCGACCAAGCCCACCCCGAAGAACTCGCCGGTCTGCCACCCACCCAGCCCATGGCCAATCAACTGAGCCAACAGCAGCGGCCCGACGACCCAACCGACGTTGCGCGTGTAGGCCTCGTGCGCCGCCGCGAAGCCTTCCGCCCGCCAACGCGCGAAATCGGGGTAGGTACAGAGCAGGATGAGCCAAGCCACGCCGGCCATCGCGGAGTCGACGCAGGCCAGCGCCAACTTGAGCCAAGGGAGATCCATCCGACCCACCGAAGGAGGTTTTGCCCTTTGCACAATCCGAATGGCCGCTAAAAAGGTCCCCATGCCCCGACTGCTGTCCTGCTTCCTGCTGGTTCTCCTTACCTGCACCGTCGCCACCCGCGCCGCCGAGTCACCGCCCAACTTCGTCATCCTGTTGGCCGACGACCTAGGCATCAACGACCTGGGCTGCTTTGGCCGCAAGGATCAGCGCACCCCGAACTTGGATCGGCTCGCCGCCCAAGGCGCGCGCTTCACGCAGGGCTATGCCGCCGCTTCGGTGTGCTCGGCTTCCCGCGCCGCTTTGCTCACCGGGCAAAGTCCCGCCCGCCTCAAGATCACGAGTTTCCTGCCCGGCCGCCCCGACCGCGCTTCGCACCGCCTGCTCGGCACGCGGCAAAACAGCCACCTGCCCGACGGCGTCCAAACAATCGCCCAGTTGCTGAAGGCCAAAGGCTATGCCACGGGTCTCGTCGGCAAGTGGCACTTGGGCGGCAAAGGCCACCAACCGACGGACCACGGCTTTGATGAATTCTTTCCCGGCAAATCGTTCCCCGGTGCCGAAGCGCCGCAAGGCGGCAAGGGCGAGCTCGGTCAAGCCGAGGCGGCCGTGAAGTTCATCGAGGGCAGCAAGGCCAAGCCTTTCCTGCTCTACGTCGCCTTCGACAACCCGCACATCCCGCTCGCGGCGCCGGCGAAAGGCATCGCGGCCAACGCCCAGTCCTTCCACCCCACCTACGCCGCGCTCGTCGAATCGCTCGATGTCGCCGTGGGCCGTATCCTCAAGGCCCTCGATGATCAAGGCCTGGCCCAGAACACCTTCGTCGTCTTCGCTTCGGACAACGGTGGCTTGCATGTCTCGGAACTGAAGGAATCTCCCGCGACCCACAACGGTTCCACCCGAGCGGGCAAAGGCTTCGTCTACGAGGGCGGGATCCGGACGCCGCTGATCATCCGCTTCCCCGGCCGCCTCGCCGTCCGCGAAATCGCCGAACCCGTCGTGCTCGGAGATATTTGCCCGACCGTCTGCGCGCTGGCCAAAGTCAGCCCACCGGCCACGCAGGATTTCCGCGACCTGAGTCCACTCCTCTTCGACAGCAAGTCGATCACCCCCACACCCCGGGCGCTTTACTGGCATCAGCCGCACTACATGAACCAAGGCGGCAAGCCCGCAGGCGTCATCCGCGAAGGCGATTGGAAGCTCATCGAGCAATACGAGGACGGCAGTCTGGAGCTCTACAACCTGGCGAAGGACCCGAGTGAAAAGACCGACGTCGCCGCCACCGAGCCCGCGCGCGTGGCGACCCTCCGCGGAAAGCTGGAAGCTTGGCGCCGCTCCGTCGGGGCCGAGCCCGCCAAGGCCAATCCGGACTTCGACCGCGCCCGCTGGGAAAACTGTTTCGTGAAGTTCGACGCCACCCGCGTGCAGGCGCTGGCGACTTCCGAGGCCATGCGCCCGCTCATGGCCGATTGGCGCCAAGCGATGAATGACGCCACGCCGGCCGGCCCCAACGCCTTGATCTTCCTCGAAGCCCGCGACGCCAAGGTGCAGGCGAAGAAACTGAAATACGAGGACCCACCCCAGAAGGATACGCTGGGCTTCTGGGTCGACCCGACCGACACCGCGGCGTGGACCTTCCAGGTCGCCAAGCCGGGCAAGTATCGCGTCAGCATCCTGCAAGGCTGCGGCAAGGGCAACGGCGGCTCGACCGTCGCGCTCGAGGTCGGCGCAGCGAAAGCCGAGTTCACGGTCGAAGAGACCGGCCACTTCCAACGCTTCATCGCGCGCGAAGTCGGCGTGCTCGACCTGACCGCTGGCGAGAACACCCTGACCGTCCGCCCGCTCAAGAAGAAGGGCGCGGCCGTGATGGACCTGCGTCGCGTGACGTTGGAACGCGTCGAGTAACCTAGAGCGCGGCCAACAGCGCCCGCAGTTCTTCCTCCGGGTCTTCGTGGCCTTGGGCCACGGCGAGGCGCAAGGCCTCGTCAAAGGCGACCCGCGCCGACGCCCGGTCGCCGAGCGCCAGCTGGGCTTTGCCCAACAAGATCCGCGGCATCATCCAGTCCGCCTTGGAGTGCGCCGCGAGCTGGAGATGCTCGATGGCCTCGGCGGCCGCCGCTTCCTTCAGCAATTCCTGCCCCAGCGAAAAACGGAACAAGGGATTCGCCGGGTCGTGGGCGACCAGCGGGCGGAAAAGATCGGAACGGGGAGCCATGCTTAGCGTTTTTGGCGGAAGATCACGACGGACAAACCGGGGAGGCGGACTTCGATGGAGTGGCTGCGCCCATGGGTGGGTTTGGCTTCGGCCTGCACGCCGCCGAGGTTACCGAGGCCCTTCCCGGCATAATGCAAGGAGTCCGTGTTCACGGCCTCTTCCCACTTCCCCGCGAACGGCACGCCCAAGCGATACGTCCGTTCCACCGGCGTGAAATTGCCGACCACGACCCAAGCGCAGTCGTCGCCATGACGCTCGAAGGTCAACACGCTCTGATCGCCGTCGTTGGCGTTGATCCAAGCGAAGGCCCGCGAATCGAGATCCTTGGCGGCCACCGAACCATCCTGCCGATAGAGATGATTGAGGTCGGTCACGAGGCGCTGGAGGCCTTCATGCAACGGATACCGGAGCAGGTGCCAATCGAGCGACGCATCGAACTTCCATTCCGCGAACTGCCCGAACTCGCAGCCCATGAAGAGCGTCTTCTTGCCCGGCCAGGCCCATTGCATCGCCAAGAGACAGCGCAGGTTGGCGGCCTTGGTCGCATCGTCGCCGCCGGACATCTTGCCGATGAGCGAACCCTTCCCGTGGACGACTTCATCGTGGGAGAACGCCTGCACGAACGCCTCGGACCACTGGTAGAGCATGCCGAAGGTCAGCTTGTCATGATGGAATTTCCGGAACAGCGGGTCCTGCTTGAAGTAATCGAGGCTGTCATGCATCCAGCCCATGTTCCACTTGTAGTCGAAGCCGAGGCCCCCTTCGGCCACGGGCTTCGTGACGCCCGGATAGGACGTCGACTCCTCGGCGATCGTGACGACGCCGGGGTGGTAGAGATGCACGAGCGCGTTGACCTGCCGGAGGAATTCGACGGCTTCGAGGTTTTCGCGGCCGCCAAGACGGTTGGGGACCCATTCGCCGGCCTTGCGCGAATAATCGAGGTAAAGCATCGAGGCCACCGCGTCGACGCGCAGGCCGTCGATGTGGAAACGCTCCAGCCACGAAAGGGCGGAGCCGACCAAGAAACCGCGGACCTCGTGCCGGCCATAGTTGAAGATCAACGTCCCCCAATCCTGATGCTCGCCGAGGCGCGGGTCGGCGTGCTCATAGAGGTGCGTGCCGTCGAAGCGGGCCAACGCGAAGAAGTCGCGCGGGAAATGCGCCGGAACCCAGTCGGCGATCACGCCGATGTTGGCGCGATGCAACGTATCGACCATCGCCATGAAATCGAGCGGCGTGCCGAAACGATGCGTCGGGGCGTAGAAACCCGTGACTTGGTAACCCCACGAGCCGTCGAACGGGTGTTCCGAAGGCGGCATGAGTTCGACGTGCGTGAAGCCCAAGCGCGTGCAATATTCAGCCAGCTGCGTCCCGAGCTCGCGGTAGTTGAGGACCCGATTGCCCTCTTCGGGGACGCGGCGCCAGGACGCCGGATGCACTTCGTAGACGGACATCGGTCGGGCCCGGGAATCGGCCTGCCGGCGCTGGTCCAACCAAGCCTGGTCATTCCAGACGAAGCCGGACACATCGCAGACGATGGCCGCGTGGTTCGGCGAGGGCTCAAAATGTAGGGCGCAAGGATCCGTCTTGATGAACGGGGTCCGGTCGTGCGCGCCGACGATCTCGTATTTGTAGCGGGCACCCACGCCGAGGCCGGGGAGGAAGAGCTCCCAGATACCCGAAGCGCCGAGCGTGCGCATCGGATGAGCCCGACCGTTCCACAGGTTATGGTCGCCGACCACGGAAACCCGCCGGGCGGAAGGGGCCCAAACCGCAAAAGAGACCCCCGTCACCCCATCCAAGGTGCGGACATGGGAGCCGAGCTTATGGAAGACCTTATGGTCATCGCCCTTGCCGATCAGGAACAAGTCCGGCTCGGAAATCGTCGGCAAAAAACGGTAGGGGTCTTCGTGCACCTGCGTGGTTCCGTCCGCATAAGTGACCTGCAGGCGGTAGCGAAAAGCCGCGGACTTCGGGTAAACCAGTTCAAAGACCCCCAAGTCGGCGAGTTTGGCCATTTCCTCTCCCCGCCCGGCCTTATCCTTGAGCACCCGACAGCTCGTCGCACCGGGGAACAACGCCCGGATGACCAACCCCCCGTCCGCCAGGGGGTGCGCACCCAAGAAACGGTGCGGACAGGTCTCCGTACCCTCCACGAGGCCGGCCAACTCTGCGGGACTGAGGCGCATCCTTGGACAATCCACGCCCGCTCCTTGGTCGCAAGCGCGCAATGCCCGAAAATACTTGAGACGCAGGCGGGAGCGACAAGTCTGGGACGGATGCCTGGCCGTCGATTTTGGATTCTTGCCGCAAGCGTCGGCCTCACCCTCAGCGGCGTCGCCGCGGATCCCGCGCCTGCGCCGGTGCCGGCAGCGAACCAAGCCGCCAAGCCCGACGTCCCCGGCCTCTCCGGCCAAAGCTTCAGCTACGAAGAAAACGGCAAGGTCCTCGTCGCGATCAACGCGAGCTTCAGTTCGAACGGCGCGTTCCTTTCCGCCCGCCTGATCAAACTCGATACCCGTACCGGCCTCATCACGGCGGAGGGCGATGTAGTCTACGCCACGCGGAACCTCCGCATCCTGGGCGAGAAAGCCCAACTCGACCCCAAGAACGACGTCGTCGTCGCGACCAAGGTGCGCTTCGGGCGCAACCCCGTGTACCTGACGGCCGACGAGCTCCGCATCGAGAACGGCGACAAGACCATCAAGGGCCTGCGCATGTGGCACAACGAACCCGCGGCCAGCGGCATGTCCCTGAACATCGGCTCCGCCCGGTACACGGAGAAGGACGACTGGCTGGCCCTCCGCGACGTCCGCCCCCAGCTCGCCGGCCTACCCTTCTTCTACATCCCCTACTACGGACAAGAAGGGTATCAGGATATCCCTTACGAAGTCTACCTCAACACGGGCTCCAAGGACCGCCAAGGCACCTACCTGCGCACCACGACGCTCGCCCGCCAGACGCCGTCGCTGTGGGTCGGCGCCCTCCTCGATTTCTACAGCCGGTCGGGCTTCCTCGTCGGGCCTTACCTCAAATACGACAACGCCAAGGACAAGCAGGCCACGACGCGCTGGAAAGGCTTCTTCCAAGCCGGCTACATCAACGACCGCGGGGATTTGTTGGCGGACGGCTTTGGCCGCCTCCCGGGACGGACCCGGGCCTTCGAATACGGCGAGATCAACGGGCAGACCGCCGACGGCGTGCAGGTCGCGGGCCAGCTCTTCGCCACGAGCGACCCCGACTTCGTTCGCGACTTCCGTCCCAACCTCAACGACCGCACCGGCACGCCGCAGTTCAACCTGGAAGTCACGAAGCCTTGGAATGGCGGCCTGCTTTCGGCCAACCTCGTCGCCAAAGCCGACAACTATCTGGAAACCACGCAAAAGCTCCCCGAGCTCCGCTTCGACCTCACCGAGGCGGCGATCGGGGAACAGGGCGTCCGGCATCGCGGTTTCGCCGCGCTGGCGTACCTGAACGCACAACCCGCCGCCGGCGTCCCCCCGACCAACGCCTGGTCCACGGCCCGCCTCGACCTTTATTACGGCCTGTCCTATCCGCTCTCCACGGGAGACTGGCTCACGTTCAAGCCCGTCGTCGGCGCCCGCGCCACCGATTGGTCCTCCGCGCTCAACGGGCTCGGCAACCGCACCAAGGTCATGGGCCAAGTCGGCTTCGACATGGAAGGCCTTCTGACAGGCTCTTGGGCTCTCGTCGCGAAAAAGTGGTCCATCGATGGGATGCGCCACAGCTTGCGTCCGGTCCTCCAGTATCGCTATCTGCCCGGCGCCGAACAAGGCAGCGGTGATCTCCCGCTGGCAGACCGTGCCGTCGCCCTAGGGGCCTTCCAGGAACTCGACCTCGCCGACCGCCCCGACGCCGCCAGCGTCACGGCCCGGCAGGCGGCCAGGATCGGCTTCCGCAATACCTTGGCGACCCGCGACACCGTCAACGGGACCCGCGATCTCCTGCGCTTCGACGTCTTCACCCACTGGGAGCAGGACGCCGTCACCGGCACCGGAAATAAGTCCGACGTCCAAGCCCGCCTCAGCCTCACGCCAGCTCCTTGGGTTAACATCGAGACGTACCAGCGCCTGCCGAATGGCGGGGGGGCTGCCTCCGAGTCACTCAATTCGATCTCCTTTAATTCGGGCGACTTCTGGAAGGCATCCTTCGGCTGGTATCAACTCCGGCAGGCCGAAATCGCCAACCAGCTCTGGCTGACGGGTGAAATCCGCCTTAATTCGGTCTATTCCGGGGTCGTCACGACCAATTACGACGCCCTGACCAATCGGTCCATCTACCAGTCCATCGGCCTGGTCCAACGCATCGGCAACTCATGGGAAGTGGAATACGGCTTCCAGAAGAAGGTTTCCGCCTTCGGGGACAGTGCATTGGGCTTCCACCTGCGGGCGCGATTGTTCAAGTTCTGAACCGTGACGGACCAAGCCGCAGCCCCCTCCTCCATCCCCACCGACGGCATCTTGCCACCGGCGGACCTGCCCATCCGCCTGGATGTCTTCGAGGGTCCGCTCGACCTCCTCCTTTTCCTGATCCGCAAGAACGAGATCGATATCTATGATATCCCGATCGAGAAGGTCACGCAGCAGTACCTCGAGGTCCTCCGGACACAGGAGAAGGACAACCTTGAACTGGCGGGCGACTTCTTCGTCATGGCCGCGACGTTGATGTACATCAAGAGCCGCATGCTCCTGCCGGTCGAAAGCCGCCCCGAAGAAGAAGTGCTCCCGACCCCGGAAGGCCAAGACCCACGCTGGGCCCTGGTCCAACAACTCATTCAATATAAACGCGTCAAGGAGACCGCGGCCATCATCCGCGGTTTGGCCGACGACCGCCAAGGCCTGCTGGCGCGCTATGTGGTGCAGAATGAAGGCGAAGACGCGGTCGTCCGCCCCGTCGCCCCGACCGAGCGTATCGAGCTCTGGAACACCTTCAACAACGTCCTCCGTCGGCTCGCCGAACGGATCCAGCCCGGTAATCTGTCCGTCGAGAACGTCACCGTCTCCGACCGCATGGAGTTCATCCTCAAGCGCCTGGAGACCGAACCAAAGTTCATCTTTACTTCCCTCTTGCCCGAACGCCCGACCGTTGCCCTGCTCGTCGCCAACTTCTTGGCCTGCCTCGAACTGGCCCGCCTCGGCGCCCTGCAGCTGGAACAAGCCCAGAACTTTGAGGACATCGTCTGCTCCAAACGCGAGAAGGTGGAAGCCCCCTTCGCGGGGGAAGCTTCCGACGGCGGGTCCGAATTCGACGCCCCGCCGCCCGAGACCAACGCTTGAGCCGCACAGGCTTGCGCGGCGCAGCCCACCCACGTTATCGTCACGCCATGGCCCGCAAGACGCGCCCACCGAACCACCTGCTAGGCTTAGGCTTGGATAATTCCGACCAGCATAAGCGGATCACCCAGGGCGAAGGGTTTTCGCTCGTGGGCGGCTCCCAGGAGACCCACGAACGCATGACCGAAACCGTCATCAAAACGACGGAAGACCTCAGCCGAAAAGGCCGAAACCTGCAAGAGGCGGACCCGCGGGAAGTCGCGGAGCTCCTGCGCAAGCACGACCGCAGCCGATAGCCCCAAAATCTGGCACTGACTGGTTGACTCACCCCTTTTTTAACGGCTTCATTCCCTTCCCCAACGATGAGCACCGAGACACCCCCTCCCCCTCCTCCCGCTGAAGGCGACAACTCCGCGCCGCAGGCCCCTAAGCTCAAGCTGGCAAAGCCGGCTGGTGCCGTGGTTCCGCCGCCGCCCCCGCCCCCGCCCGCCGTGGCTGGTGCTCCGCGTCCCCCC